>ERZ781272.363-NODE-363-length-37208-cov-37.705057_pt1 | contig 37208 bp, 46 predicted proteins | sample MGYA00375850_ERZ781272 | MGnify/ENA primary metagenome ERZ781272 (study PRJEB29790, sample SAMN06051246) | human gut metagenome | host: Homo sapiens | place: USA: Cincinnati, Ohio | collected 2013-06-21 | study: EMG produced TPA metagenomics assembly of the Gut...
TGCATAACCTACAGAATCCTTGAGGAAAATGTGTCAACCATTCTTGACAATATCATTTCCCATTTTTGAGCATAAAAAAGCGGAGTATCATCAAAAGAACTTTTCAGATCCTTTAATGATACTCCGCATGGTCCGAGTGGCGAGACTTGAACTCGGTTGTAACTGCTTGTTTTCAAGAAAAATCATACTAGTCTGCAATTAGTCCGTAAAAGCTTAACAGAAATACAAGTCAAAACAATAGGCTTGCCGGGGAAGAAATCCTTAGCGAGTCATTGCCCTATCCCGTGCAGTCCTGCGGCAATTTATCTTCCCGTAACCCTTTAAATACCGGCTGTCGCATCCCGCCGCTCCTCGTTTTATGCATATACTCCACTACGCAAACAAGTTTGGGCGCAACCCAAACAGCGTCCTCATTCCCGTGCCCGGTCGGCGGCGGCACATCAAAAGGCGGACGAAGCGCGCGTGGCTGCGCTTTGATTTTTGCAAAAGGGGCGCCCCCAACCCCAAGCGTGACATGCCCTTTATAGACAAGTTTCCCGTCGCGGTATTGGCCCAGAACGATACTAATCATGTGGTTCTCTTTATAGATAAATCCGCAGACGACAAAATCATCGTCCATAAGATTCTTCATTTTCAGCCAGGTTTTCGTCCGTTTTCCTTGGAAGTACAAGCTATCTTTTTCCTTTGCAACGATGCCCTCCAGATGCTGCTCTTTTGCGATCTTAAACAACGCGATTGCTTGAGACGACTCGAATATGCGGGAGATCGCCAGCCGTTCTGATTCGGTGATTGCTTTCGCCAGTATCTTTTTACGTTCTATCAGCGGTTTCCAGGTGAGCTCCTGACCGTCATAATATAGGCAGTCAAATGCGACGAAGGAGGCTGGAAACCGTTTGGTTTCCAGCTCAATTTTATACCTGTTACTCATCAAACTCCGGCGTTGTATCGCTTCAAAATTCGGCTTGCCATCCGCCAAGCAAAGCAATTCGCCGTCGAGGATACAACGCTTTTTTGCCTGCCGGTGGATATCCGCCAGCTCTGGCACCTTAGGCAACATGCTGATCTGCCGTTTGTTCCGTAGCTCGGTTCCCTCTGACGGGTCGAGATAGGCTATGCAGCGCTCCCCGTCCCATTTCATTTCATATAAATATTTCTCGTCCTCGAACGGCGGAACGTTCTCAGCAATCAGCATAGGGCTAATGTGTTTTGTTTCAAAAAGATCACTCATGAAGCGCTGGCCTTCTTACGTGAACGCGGCTTCTTGGGTGGCTCGCCTTTAGCCTTTGTCTGTTCCAGCATCCGCTGCAGGGCATCCATCATACTGATGACATTGGTTGGCTGTTCATCCGGAGTGGAGGTGACTTCCTGGTTGTTGGCCTTGGCCTGAATGATTTCCCACAGACGTTCCCGGTATTCGTCGTGGTACTTGGCTGGATCAAAGGCTTCTTTCATGCTGCCGATGATGGTTTTGCCCATAGACAGCTCCTGCTCCGACAGCTCCGGCTTGGCCGGTTCTTTTGGCATAACCTTGACCTCATCACTGAAAAACAGCGTTTCAGCCAGGATTCCCGTTTCTGTAGGGATCAGTGCCAGCAGATGCTCCGACTGACCGATAACACCCTTGGCGATGGCGACTGTATTCTCCTCCCGCATGCAGCGCCGCAACAGTTCATAGGCTTTGTCACCACCTGCTTCTGGAATGACATGGTAAGTCTTATCAAAATAAATCGGCCGAATGTCATGAATGTCCGCGAAGTGCAAGATTTGGATTGTTTTATCCTTTTTCACCTTGGCTTTTTCAAAATCTTCATCCGTTAACGTTACATAGCGTCCGGGCTCGATCTCGAAGCCTTTTACGATATCGTTACCGGACACCTCTTTGCCGCAGTTTGCGCATATCTTCTTGTATTTGACGCGGGAGCCATCCTCCCGGCACAATTGATTAAAGTGGATATCGTTGTCCTGCGTGGCTGTATGCAATGAGATCGGGACGTGTAAAAGCCCAAAAGATATAGCGCCTTTCATGGTTGCAGCCATGTTATCACCTCATAAGCAGTATGCCACGTAGGGGAGTTTTTACGCGCATCTGATTGTGGCTGATAAAAAAATGCCCCGGTTTATTCGGTTTTTTCGTCCGCCTTTGGCCTGTCATAAGTCAGGGCCAACTCGCTGTCCACCGTCCCCTTGGTGGTCGGATCGGTAATGCAGGCCCACACAGATCCAATGACTGACACCACGATCACGGGGTTGCTTACCGCGTTGCGCAGGGCATCCCACAGCGCCGCCCAAGTCGTCATATCCTGCCACTGTACGCCCAGGCCTACGAGGATCGGGCTAACGATGGCAATTACGATTTGCGCCCAAAACGTTGGGTTCTTCAGACGGACTTTCCAGTTGATGTTTTTCAGCATATGTCATTCCTCCAATCGTTTAGATTTCGCCCTCCGCCACTCGACGGAGGGCTTTATGTGTTAGACCAGCTGTGACAGCATCCACGTCACAAACGAGATGATTGCAATCGGGATTGACACCAACATTCATATCACCTCACAATCATTGCCGCTAAAGCGCTGATCAGTGCCGCCACGCCTGCGGAGATGCCCGCTGACAGTAGCTTATCCCACCACATAGACGGGCGGTGTTCCAAGGCGTCCAAGCGGTTCCCGTGCTTTTCGATGGCTTCGTGGTTCTGTTTTACCAGTTCCGCCATCTGGATGGTCAGCTTTTTGATTTCGTCCTGGCCCTCTTTCAGATCCTCTATATCTTCCTTGTCGCGCCGAAAGCGTTCATCCATAACCTTTCGGTTGCTTTCGCAGAGCTCCTTGTCTATCGGCTCCATCGCTTCACCACCCTCACGCCCGCGTCAGGGACGACACCGCCACCCAGGAGGTGATCTCCTTGAGCAGCGCCTCCTTGCCGCCCTTGTTGACTTGGATTTTGCTGACCGTGTGCTTTTTGGGGGCCAACTGGGCGGCAGGCACCTTGCTCCCACGCGCACCGGTCAAGCCGCCGTACACTGCGCCCTTGTTGATCGTGACCTTGCAGCCGACTTCCACGGGCTTTGCGCCGCCAGACACGAGCGTAAGATCGCGGAGATATACCCAACTGCAGATGCCACCATCACGGCCAAGCAACGCCCGGTCGCCGCTGATCTCCGACACCTTGTGCGTGGTGGATTTGACCCATCCGGGGATCGTCTGGCCTGTGGCATATTTTGTTCCAATCACTTTGACGGTGCTGCCAACGGCGATTTTACCGGTGCCACCGATTGTGGAGGGCTTCTCCGGCTGTGGCTCTGCCTTTTTCTTCAGGCCGAGGTACGCAATCGCAGCCTTCGCATACGCTTCACCGATTGCTCTGAGCTTCGCGTCCGTGTTGATCTTCGCCTGATCCTTCGCGTTGTCCACAAACGCGTACTCGCCCAGGATGGAGGGGATATTCGTCCAGGAGGCCTGCCGGCACATGCCGAAATTGTAGCTTGTGCCCGCCTTGCTCTCCTTGATGCCACGGCTCTTCTGGCCGAGGTGGACCATTTCGGAGAGCACTGCCTGTGCGAGTGCTTTTGACGGTGCGTGTTGATACCAGTAATAGACCTCGCAGCCCTCTCCGCCGCCTGCGTTGTAGTGCATCTCCAATACCAGATCAATGATGGACTTCTTTGCCTCGATTGCCGCCATCTTGTCCGCGACTTTGCAGTCAACGTCTGCTGTGCGGGCCATGATGACGTCGCAGTCGTAAGCCTTCAGGTAATCCCTGCAGGCAAGTGCGGTTTTCAGCGTTAATACTTTTTCAATGTAAGCTCCGGCGCACGCGCCGGGATCGCTGCCACCGTGCCCGGCGGCGATGTAGATTGTGGTTTTGCTCATGATGATCGCTCCTTGTTGATAATATAATTGATAAGGCTACGCAGATGATCGACGCGGCCAGTATCGATATAATGATGTACGCCGCAAGGTAAAGATGCGCCGCTGCGGCTGCGGCCAGGCTATACCAAATACACAGCATCAATAATAGCGATTGTTGCGTCGGCGGGGGCATGGGTTGTAACCGCTCCGTTTGTGCTGATGGTTACGTGGGCGGCGTATTCGCCGCCTCCAAAATTATAGGCTGTGCATGCGAAATACAGGAAACTGGACGGGGCTACTGCGGCGGGGAGGGTAGCTACTCTTGCACCGCTTGTTGAGTAGGCCCCACTGCCTTTATCGATGTAGTTTTTGACTACCACCAGATGCCCTAGCTTTTTCACGATCAGATTGGATTTAAAACCGTTCATCTCCACGACCTGCGCAGAGTAGTCCGTTACAGTAAGCTTAGGCTCCGCCCCCACATCCGCCGCCGTGGGCATCTGCGCGAGCTTGCCGTTACCGTTAAGGGTGGCGATGCCATTCGCTATTCCTTTTTGTGATAACGGTATCGCCGCAATATCTTCTGCCGTTGGCATCTGGGCAAGCTTGCCACCATCGTCCAGCGATGCAATCCCTCCCGGCTGGCCCTTACTTCGGTTGATATCGTCAATGGCAAGCGCAAGGCTCCCGGCAAGGTCTTCCGATAAAATCCCCCGTATCTCTTCAAACCACGCTTCAAAATCCAGCTTCGTTTCCTGCTTGAACAATTCCGCATAATCGTTAAACTGCTTCGCAAGCATGGACGCGTCGATTTGATCTACTGTCCCCTTCACGACCCCACAAAGGCCGGAATTGTACCTCTGATCCGTGATATCCGATTGCAGTACTGCCGTGGAACCCGCTCGGACATAAACATCCGCAAGGCATAATTCATATGCGTCCGCGTCGCGCTGCAAGTCGGGCGTAGTTGGATTGTTGGAAGGCGCAGAGGACTTGACCTCCGCCGAAATCGTCCGTGCCGTCAAATCCCAGCGGATCACAATGCGGTCAATCCGGTTCAAAACGCCATCCGCCGTGTTTAATTTCACATTCAGATCATCCGTATTGAAATAGAAATATCCGTTGATCCACGCCCGGCCCGCTCGGATGACAACGCCCGCGCTGCTATTCGCCTCCACTTGCAAGCCATTGGAAGGGACGGGAAACACACCGTTTCCGATGAAGGAGGCGAAATATTCCGCCCATTCCTCGGCCTTATATACTCTGTCACCGCCTACGGAATTGAAAAAGCTTGATTTTTCCATATTGATCCCCCTTTTATCTGGAAGCCTTCCGTATTCTCGCAATCAGCGTTGGCAGGCTTTCCCCGAATGTGATCTCGATTTCCTTCCCGTTTTTCTGGTAGGTTTCTGTTACCTCGGTGACGCGCACATTGATCTTGATTCCCCATCTCTTATTGATGCAAGTCACGCGATCCCCCAAATCGAAATCCTTGCGGTATTCCAAATTCGCGTTTGGATTGATCTGGCTTGCAAAGTTCAGCGTTTCTGCATATTGTTCAAGCTCCGAATAGCCGCGTTCTTGTAGGCATGCCAGATATTCCGCATCCGTGCGCGTGATCTCGGTATCGCTTGCATCCCTGTAAACCTTCGTGATATCCGTTGCATTGACAAACACCTCTTCCCGGTCAAGTCCGGACGATCCGTCCCCCACCTCGGCCACCACGCGGGGAACGGTTTCTTCCCCGCCGACGTATGCCGTTGATTTCAGGTTTTCAATGCTGTTCGTGAATTCCTGCTCCGTGACGTTATCGAATTCCGGCGAGAAGATACAGGGCGAAAACACACCCTGCTCCGCTGTGAGGTTACGCCCGGCATACACGGTGAAATAGTGCTTGCCTGCTCGCGCATCCGTTCGCATTTTGAAGCCAAGCTTCGCGGCCTTTGCCGCCGCCTCTATCGCAAGCAGAGCGTTTGCAAACGCTTCCGAAGTGTAATCAATCATTCCGCTGCCGGTGTCTTCCTCTTCCGATTCCAGCAGAACATTCGGTATTCTGCGAGCGGGATCGGAGGGAGCAACAACGGTTTCTTTTACGATCCTGCGGATGATGCTTTGCGTCGTATCCTGCGCCGCGATCTGCCCGCATATGATGCGTTTTCCGATCCAGCCACTTATAAACTTCCCTTGCACCTCGATTTCCTCAACACCCTGCGCATCCCTCCGGATGTTGATATAGCGGATTTCGGCGGCTTCGTCATCCCCGCGCCGCATGATAAGGTTCCCTTTGGAGATTAACGCGGCATGGCGGTCTGTGAACGGTACAAGCAGCTTAAAATCCCCGGCAGACCAATAGCGGCGCGTCCAGATCAGGGACGTTATTTCATCAATTACGCCCAGCAGCACCATAGCCCGGCTATAAATGTATAATTCCATCCTCACACCCCCAAATAAAGATCGTCGTGATAAATGGACACTTCCAGATTTTCAAGGTTGCTTTCCGCGTCATAGCGAAAAAGATTATCTCCCTCGGCAAGCTGTAAATAGGTGCTGTCCACGTCCATATAGCGGAACGCGTTTGATACAATCCCCCTGCGCTTTAAGATAACTTCTTTTTTGCCGTAGCCGGTGGACACGCTCAGCACATCGCCCGCTTCCAATGTAATGTTCAGTTTGATAAACTCCTGTGTATCCACATTCAGCAGGGAGGGATTTTCCACAACGCCCAAGGCGCGGAATTCCGCGCGGATGCCGGTTTTCACGTCGCCATCGTTATAGACGTTGACGATCAAGGAGAGCTTGCGGGTTCCGATCTCCCAGCCGTCATGCGGGATTTCAACCGGGAACGCAAAACATCCGAACCACGTTGCAATATCGTCCCGCGTTTCGTTCTCCCTGCGCCAAAAGGGATTCGGGCATAGTAGCTGCACCGTGAAATCCTGAAAAATCACCTTCCGGCTGAACACGGGCGCGCTGTCGGTTTTGCAGCCGATCACCCGCTTAAAATCACCGTATTCATAGGTGAGCGTCGCCGCATATTGCGGGTTGAGAATGCGGATCAGCTTCCTGCGGTACACTTGCATTCTGCCTTTGTCCCGCTCCTTGATGCTACCTACGATCTCAATTTCGCGGCTTTCAATGCGGTTGCCCAAATAAGTATCCCCATCCTGCCCTGCGCTGTTGATGGTATAAATGGTATTCCGCACATCTGAAATTCCGTTCACTTCGTTCAGGTGATAAACGGAAACGTGGGAAAAAACGATGCTTTCCCCACGCTCGTTTGTATAAGTCAGTTTTTCAATTTTTCTCGCCATCAGGCCATGACCTCCCGCGCGATCATTTTGAACTGTTTCGCGGCCTCGCGCTGCTGCTTCGCATAATTCGTTTCGTTTGCATAGATATTCTGCGTAACATACACATCCCCAGTCCCGGCGCGGCCTGTTTTACGGTTATTTGCGGGCTTTTTCAATTCGATTTCCGTTTGAAGATTGCCCGTAAGCCCGGACAGGCTGCGCTTCACATCATTTCCGACCGCTTTCATCTCGCCGTCAAAGCCTCTCCCAAGCCCCGCTGCCATAAAACCGCCGATCTCAGCGAATACCTTTGACGGACTGTGAATGCCCAAAACGCCTTTAACATCCTTGACGATTCCCTGAAAGAATCCTTTGACGTTATCTTTCAGCCACTTCGCGGCCCCTTTGATGCCTTCCCAAACGCCTTTTATCAGGTTCAAGCCAACATCGGACATCTCCCCAAGATACCCGCCGAACGCCTGCACAAGACCTTTGATGATCGTTGGAACGGCCTTTGCGACGGTTGCAACGATCTTCGGCAGGCTTTTTACTAAGGCGGTAAACAACTGCACCCCGGCAACAATGATCTTATCAATATTTTGTGCAAAGGCGTTGACGATCCCGCCGACGATCTGCGGGATTGCCGCAACAATCGTTGCATAAATCTGCGGCATGGCGTCGATCAGGGAGGTTAAAAGATCAATGCCCGCCTGCACGATCAGCGGGATATTATTCATCACCGCCGTAATCAAGCCGGAAATGATTTGCGGGATCGCTTTGATAATACTTTGAATAATCTGCGGCAGGGCTGTAACCAGTGAAGTGAGGAGGTCAATGCCAGCCTGAATAATCTTCGGAATGCTGGCTAGAAGGCCGTTTATCAGGCTTTCTATGATGGTGGGCAATGCGTCTATCAATACCGGGATCGCGGCGATCAGGCCGTTTGCAAGGCCCAAAACAAGCTGTAGGGCGGCTTCGATCAGCATCGGGATATTATCAATCAGTGCCTGAACAATCGCTGTCACCATCTTTACAGCTTGCGGCAACAATTGCGGCAGTGATTCTCCCAATCCCCGCGCAAGTCCGGCGACGATCTGTACCGCACCGGTTATGATGATCGGGAGCAGGCTTGCAATCCCGTTGACCAGCGTTTCCACAATTTGTACCGCTGCCGCCGCCAGTGTGGGCGCGTTTGTGACAATTCCCGAAATCAAAGATTTCACCATTTCAACGCCCATGTTCACAAAGCCGGGCAAGTTCTGTACGATCAAATTCAACACATCCGAAATGCCTTTACCCACAACGCCGCCCATTTTAGAAACGTCGCCGTTCGCCTGTTGAATGCCCTTTGAAAAATCTTTCAGGATCGTTATGCCTTCGCCCGCCAAAACGTCAAGGAAAGGAAGGGCGATCAGGGAAGCCGAATTCTTTAATCCATCCATACCTGCGGTAAGTACCTGCAATTTGTCGTTGAAGGCTCCAAGTGATTTCACGGCCTCTTCGCCCATGATAAAGCCCATTTCTTCCGCTTCGTCGCCCAAGCCCTTGAACGTCTCTGAACCTGCGTCAATCACGCTGTTCAATTCCTGCGCAGACTTTCCGAAAAGCTGCATTGCCAGCGCGTCCCGCTCGGTTTCGTTCTGGACATTTCCTAATGCGTCAATGCACTCCCAATATACTTCATTGCTATCCCGAAGCTCGCCGTTTGAGCCTGTGACGGAAACGCCAAGCTTCTTATAGGCATCCGCATATGCCGCCGATCCCTTTCGCGCGCTGTCCATAGACTTGATGTTTTTTCCCATAGACTTTGTAAGCGTGTTCATATCCACGTCTACAAAACGCGCGGCATAGGCGTATTTCTGCAAATCGTCGGTGGTCTGCCGCGTGAAGGTGGATTGTGTTAAAAGATCGTCTGCGTAATTCGACGCGGACACGGTAAGACCGGCAAGCGCGGAAGCCGCGCCGACCGCAGCCGTACCCAAAGCGGCCAAAGTCGTTCCAAAAGCCTTACCCGCCTTGCCTACAACACCTCCTACAGCTTCCCAATTGACTTTGGATTGTTTTAACTCCCCTGAAATGCTGTCAAGCTGCTTTTCAGTTTTCACCATTTCAGCCTTCGCATTGTTCAGGTTTGTTTGCATTCGTTGAACGGCAGGATTGGTTTCATCGAGCCCTTTTTCTTTCATCTTGCGCAAAGCATCTTCCGCAGCTTTTACTTTCTGCGCCTGCTCCGCAAGCTGTTTTTTCAAAACGTCCTGTTTTGCTGTCAAAGCCTGCGTGCTCTTTGCATTGTCGGCAAACTCGGCGGAGACGAGACGCATTTCCGACCCGATCTCACGCAGGGAACCGTTGATTCCTTTACAGGCTTCTTTGTATTCCTTTTCACCGTCAACAGCCAGCTTCGTTTTGATCGTATCTTCCTTGTTGGCCACGCCTAAACCACCCCCTCCAGAATGTCATCAATATCCGCCTCCGGCTTCTCCTGAACAAACCGATCCGGGTTGAACGCCTTGTGAATTTTGAAAAGGGTGATAATTTTGTACGGTGTCATTTTCCACACGTCGGCTTCCGGCCAGCGCAGCAGCGTGACCCCGATATAAAGCAGGCGGGCAAGGTCTATTCTCCCTTGCCCGCCTGCGCGTTTCCCTCTTCGCTCTCTTCCTCTTCATCCGGCTCTTCCGGTTCCTCCCCGCCGTTATTTCCATAGGAAAACGCCTTGAAAACCGCCGTTTTTACCTCGCTGAGATTGCCGACGTGGATCATGCGCCCAACCTCTTTTTCAGTCATGGGCTTCTCTCCATCCTCTGCGCCTTCGTTGAGCAGCAAAGTCAGCAACCAGCGCAGGTTTTTGATGCTGTCCTTGCCCTGCAAAGCGTTATCCAGTTGGTCAAATCCGCCGAACTTATCTTGCAGTTCGTCGATGACATTCAAGGAAAACAGCAAATGCCGTTCCTTGTCAAGCGTGATAGGATATCGTCCGTCTTTGATTGCACTCATAATAAAACAGGGAAGGCCCGCAATTCGGAGCCTTCCCATCCTCCTTCCAATATTCTTTTACACTGCTGGCGTTTCCGTGTTGTTCGGCTCCCGTACTTGGGTAAACCATGCGGCGGCGATTGCATCATCGGGCAGTGCCACATGCTCCGCCTTCCAAAGCCCGTCAGAACGTTTGATGAAATTTCCCGTGATCTCCGGCGTAGTAAATTCAATGCTATCACCCTTCGTTGCGTAGCTCTCGGAGGGGATTGAAAATTTCACCTTGTAAAGCCAGAGATATTTATAAGTTCCGTTTGCCTTTTTCGCCCGGAATCCAATTGCAAAGTACGGTGGGTCGTCGTTTTCACCGGCGTAAATAACGCCGTCGCTGTCCTTTTTCTGCCCCAGCAGAGCGGAAAGGTCTTCCGGCAGAAGATCATTTACGTTCAGCGTCAGTTCACCGTTTACAAACTCCTTCGCCACTTCGTCCGTGGAATCGTCCGCGTAAAGAATCGCTTCCGATACTTCAACTGATAATTCCGCGCTGATCGCCTTTGCCATCCGCACGGGTTTCCCATAGGTTTCTTTCCCGTTTTCATCGGTGGTTATCGGCGCGCGGTAAAGATCGCGCAGACCAATCGTTGCCATATTGTCATACCTCCATATATTTCATTTCAATCGGCACGTGATAATATCCCGTGTCCTGCTCGTACACCTCCGGATCGACGGTGATTCCGTAGAATCCCGCCGCCTTCAATGCCTGTTTGGTTCGTCGAAGCAACGCGAAAAAATCCCCCTTCGTGTAAAGATCGATCCGATAAAGGAATTCTTCCGCGCCGCTTTCATCATCCGCAAAGGCGGTATCAGCACCCAAAACGAATTGATAGGTAAAAAAAACCGGCGCATTACCCGTGAAAACCAACCGTTCCACCGGTGCGCCCAACCCTTCCAATGTCGTTTTCAAAAGGCTATCAACATCAGTCACTTTGCCTTCCCCCTCCACACGGCCCGCATTGCGTCATGCACCTCTCCCGCACACTTTTCATTTGCAACGGTTTGCCACGGGCGGGCGGCTTTTTTCTTTTTTCCATAGGCCCGCCCATACTGTGCAATGAACGCTTTCTCCGCGTTGCGAACGCCCTTGCGATCCTTGCCGTGTGGGTAAACCTCAACGTATTGTTCCACGTCGTTTCCTTTGACCGGTGTTGCCTTGACGGAATTCATCATGTCGGCGGTATCAACAATCTGCATCCGTTCGATCTCCGCTTTTTGCGCACGAATCAGCACGTTTGCGCCCGCTTTAAGCATTTCCGGCACGGCTTTGACCGCCGATTTCTCGCGGCGAAGCAGGGCCTTTTCCACATCATCAAATCCGACTGTATTAAATTGCGCCACTGTCCGAATTCCCCCTTTCGGCAAGGTCTGAGAGCGTCAATTCCACTTCATCCGGCTTCTTCGGGTCTTCGTATGAGCGGAGGATTCGATATCTTTTTCCGCCATATTCGGCCAATTTCTGCCCGGCATATTCCGCCTTGTAAACGTCAAATTTTAAAGTCGTTTCATATCCGGCCTGCGCCGCTTTGTAAAATTCAGAATATCCAACGGATTTTTTATTTGCGTAAACCGTTGTTTTGGCTTCTACCTTCGGATTTTTGAACCCGTGTTCATTGACCCGCTCGACGGGATCAATTAGGGAAATCAGCGTGATTTCATCATTCCACCGCATGATAATCACCCGCCAATGAAAGCGCGCATTTCAAATGGTCATACGCCTTTTGATACTTTTCGCTGTCGTCACTGAACCCGAAGTGCGCCTTTGCATAGAGGATCACTGCCCGCAGAATAAGAGGATCGCCCGCGGAAGGAAAATTCCCTTCCGCGGGCGGCGGCTCTGGAATGGTGATCCCAACAATCCGCAAATCGGCCAGGCAAGCAGCAATCAGCCCCTGCACCTCTTCATCAAATGCATCTGTTTTGATTCGCAGCGCAGATTTTACCAGCCTGAGCATTCACGCCACCGCCATTCTTAGGCCGTCGCCTTCGCCAGCTTGACCACGGATTCCCCGATTGCGGGCGCACAGTCAAACACGGCAACACCGCTGTATTTGTAGCTGTTGGTGTCGATATCGTAGGCACTTCGCACCGTGATGCTTTCCGACAGGTTGCCGATCACCTTCTTGTAATCCCCAAGAAAGGCTTCGTGCTCTTTCACATAATCGGACAGCAGCACGGGATATCCATAGATAAAATAGCTGTTGCCCTGCACCGTCACAATATGGTTCTTGCTGCTGTCCATCAGCGGCATAAAGTCGGTAAACAGCGTGCGCTTTCGCATGGCGAACTTCGCGTTCAGGTCATACCCGGAAGACAAAAGGCCGATCAACGCTTGCACGTTTGCGGCGGTCAGAGAACCGGAGTTTGCAACGGTCACGCTGTTGGTAGCGTTCCATGTGTTGGCCTTATCAATTCCCTTTGGCTGGCCTAAACCTGTACCGTTGAAAATCAAATCCTCCGCTTTCCGGGCGAGGCTTTCCGCCAGCATATTGACAATCCAGCTTTCAAAGGCCGCAATGCTCATCGTCTTTACGGTATCCGAAATCTGCACCAGTTTGACGATCTCATAACCAGAAAGAGAAACCGTGGTCAGCGTATCGCTTGCGGCGGTAATGGCCGTGTTCTCATTATGAATCTCCGCGCTGTTATTCGTCCCCTCCACTGCAAACCGGACGGCCCCGGCGACGTGTAGCAGCGTAATTTCGCCCAGCATCGGCGCGAGCTGCTTCATTTTTGAAATGATCTGATTTGCCGTCTGCGTCGGGATGACCTCATTGCCGTTGCCCGTCGCGTTGGAATAAGCCCGCTGCTCCGCCTCATTTAGCGGAAGGCGGCGAATCCGTTTCAGCCATGCCGACCGGTATTCTTCTGTTCCGTAAGGATCAGCGGATTCCCGCGTTTCCTGCTCCGCATTTGCCGAAAGTGGAAAATTACGAACCACCGTGCCATCCGCCCTTCCTTCTGCAATGGAATTCAAGAGGTTGGAACGCTGTTCGGCAGCGGCAATCAGCCCGGCCCGCTCGGTCTTCAGGCTGTTCACTTCGGTTTCAAGCGCGGTTAACTGCTCCGCAGTCAGTTCCGCGCCCTGGCTCTCAATCTCGTTTGCGATTTCGGCAAGGCGCGCTTCAATTTTCTGTAATCTGGTCAATGTGTTATACCTCCAACATAATTTTGATTTTAAGGATCTGTGCCTTCCGCGCTAACGCCTCCCGTCTCTCCGCCTCAATCACTCCGTCAAGGTAAGAACGCGCGGATATATCGGTATCGGCGTTCGCGGGGCAACTCACCGCGGAAACGTCGTAAACCTTTTTGATCTTTAAAATGGTGCGTGTGTGCGTATCTTTATTGTAGCTGTCCTCCGCTACCGTGAATGCCCAGGACATTTTTGTAATAAGGCCGTTGCTGATCTCTTCGTATAAGTCTTGCGCCGCCCGGCTTTTTGAGAGATCGGCAAAAGTAAAGAGGCCGTTTTCATCGGCCTCTATCCCCAACGTGTGATTCGATTGACGGGCAAGCACCTTGCCTTCGTGGTTGTATTGCATAATAACATCTGACATATCCGCGCCCGCAAGCGCGTTCCGGTCGATCACTTCATAATATTTCATACCGTCGTACTCATAGAGCAGATACGGCTTGTTGAAGGTAGTTGCATAGCCTTCCACATAAAAGCTGCTGTCAATCCGCTTGGTTTTCCCCTCCGCCGACAGGGGCAGGGACATTTGACGATATTCCCGATCCTTCACCATTGGCATTACCTTCCGGCTCCTTTCCCAATTCGTTTACTTCCGCGTACTCTTTGCGGATATAGTATTTTTCGCCGCCTTCGACGTGCGCCATGTTCCAGATATCCATCACGCCGTTTCGGTTCAGCAGTCCGCGATCAAAAAGCTGCGTTGAAATGTTCAGTTTTGTTTGATTGCTCGCATATTGTAGACGGTTCGCCGTGAACGTGATCGCGTTCTTATGGGCGATCTCGCGCGGGGAAAAGGTCATGTTCGACATGACAAGCGATAATTGCAGGGCGAACGGCTCAATTTTCCCTTCATAATAAGCGTTCCATTCATCTTCTTTGTATTTGTTTTGCAGAATCGCCGCCGAAGTGCCGAAGTAATTGAACACATTTTCATTGATCTGTTGCATTTGCAGGGCATTCACGGTAAACGGCTTACTGTCTACCTGCTTCACATCCGCGAACTTCTGATCGTAGATAATCATGCCGCTCTGGTTATCTGCGGAAAGGTTATCTTCTGTAAAGCGTTTGCGTTCCTTCCGGATATCCTCCGGCGCAAGCATGTTTGCGATCTTCGCCAAAAAGCGAATGGAAGCGGAATTCTTCACGCCGTTGATAATGCCCTGATTCTGTGTGTGAATCAATTGCATCGTAGGACGAAGGCAGGCATTGGTTTCCCCGAAAAAGTCATCGGTATATTGAAACTGCGTCATCACGCCCACCCGGTCATACTCAATCGCCGCCCGCTGCCCGTTGGCAAACGTATAGCGGAGATAGGCCACGCCGCCCACGTCCAGCACCTCGCAGTTTTGCGGAAGCAGCGGATAATACCCGACGATCCCGCCGAAATCATCCTCAATCGGCACAATGAACGCCGTATTGTTGACGGAAAGGATCGTGGCGATCCGGTAAATAAACTTCGAGGTATCCATGAAGGGATTCGGCTTGAACTGCAACATGTGTTCCAAGTGCTTGCCCGCGCTGCCGGAAACCTCCGGTTTTAGCTTGCTGCAAAAAGCAGCGAAAGAATGAATTGCCGCCCGCGTGATCTCCATTTCATAGACGCTTTCCGGCGCGTTTGTAAAAACAGGCGTATAGCCGTTAAGCATCTTGAAATATCCGTCCGGAACAAGATTGCTTTTCGGCTTCCGGAATATCGTCTCAAAAACTCCCATCTAAAAATCACCCCGCATTTTTCAGCATTGCGCCGATTTCACTATAGTATTTCTGCCGGACGGTCATTGCATCGATCACCGATACAAAACCGTCGATCCGCGCCCGCTGCTCGATCTTCACGGGCCGGAACTTCCGCGTTTCCATGTTGTGCTTCAAGGCCACGTTCAGGAAGTGCGCTTTCAATAAGCTGTTATCCGCAATTTTAAAATTTCCATCCAGAAGAATTCCTTCAAACTCGCGGATCACGCCCGCAAGGTTTTCACCCTGGAACACGTCGTCCATATGGAATCCATATGCTTTCATATCATCCACAAGGTATTGCGCGCTGTATCGGTCATACCCCACTTTCAGCACGTAAATGCCATACTGCTCTTTGAGCATGACGAACCAGTTATACACATCCTTGTAATCAACGTAGTTTTCACCAGACAGCTTCACAATGCTCTTTTGCACGAAAAGCGCATACGGTACGCCGTCAATCGCCTGCGCCCGCTCGACGCGGTTTGCAGGCATGAAGAATTGTGTAAAGGCATAAAGCTTGCCTGCCTGTTCGACGATCACAGTTGCGGCGGTCAAGTCGGTTGTCTGCGAAAGATCGATTCCCCCAACCGCGTAGGAATTCCGGAAATCTGCAAGTGAAACTTCCGCGCCCGCATCGTCCACGGTTTTGTAATCCAGCCACGCGATAGAAGAATTCTGCTTGATGTTGCAATACTTCGTTAGGAATTCAGCCTTCTTGCTTGCGGACATTTCCGCAACCGCTATTTCCTCGCGGAAAAAGTCTTCAGAAACGGAAACACCCATGTTCGGATTTGCTTTTTTGAGTTCTTCAAGATCGTTCCATTTCTCTATATCGTCGATCATGTACAGGAAGGGCAAAAGGCGGCGTTCCTTGCTGTTGCCTTTCAAAAAGGCCGTGGAACGCTTCATGAGTTCATCATAGATTCCGTCATTCTCATAACCCGCCGTGCTGATCGATAGGATCAACGGCTGCCGCCGTGCGCCTAAAGCAGATTTCATGACTTCGTATTGTTTCAACCCGCCGTCGCCGCGCCAGCTCGCAACTTCATCGTTCACAACCAGATGCGGGTTGAATCCATCGGACTTTTTCGCATTGAAGGCCAGCGGCTTGACTACGGTGTTGCTTTCCTCAATGTAAATATCAGAACGCCTTTTTTTTGCAAGCGTGGAAAGCTCCGGTTCACTTTTCACAATCTGATAAAACCCGTCAAACGCTTTTTCAGTTTGTTCAAGCTTCGGCGCAATGCAATAGATTTTCGCGCCGTACTCACCGTCGATATAGGCCATGTACGCCATCACAGCAGATGCAAACAGCGTCTTGCCGTTTTTGCGCCCGATCACAATGAATACTTCCCGGAACACGCGCAGGCCGTCCGCGTCCACGATCCCGAAGATCACCGAAACGCAAGCCTTTTGCCAAAGCTCCAATTTCAGCAGGCCCCGGCTTCCTTCGCTGTGGTGACAGAAATTTTCAATAAACCGGATCGCCTTGTTTGCCTTTTTCGCGTTGAAATAGAATTCACCTTTTTCAAGACCCGCTATGATGATTTCATAAATCAGGCGTACCCACTTGCCCACCGTGAATTTACCGCTTTGAATTCCTGAAAAATATGCATAAATATCGTTGCTGAAAGGCATTATTCATCCCTCAAAGCCTGCAATCTGCTTTCCTTTTTCTTCTCAGGCGGCGCAAGATCGGCAAGCTGCTTGATGATCGCGGCGTGGTTTTTCGTCATGGCGATATGCGTTTTTACCGCGTCGCTTTGTTTTGTCCCCTTCTGGTTTTCTCCATTCTGGTATTCAACAACATAGCCCTCTTCATTGATGATCTCTTGGAGCTCTTCCAACGAAACAGCCATGAAGGCGGCGTTTTTGATTAGGCTATCTACGGTTTGCAACTTATTTTTATCCAAATCTTTGAAAACTCGCTTTAATCGCTTAATCTCCCGCCTGATCTTCTGATCTTTCGTAAGCTCCTTTTTTGTTGCCACAAAAACGCCCTCCTTTCCGCCTACCACACCCCCTACATGTACACCCGTCATGCGCGCGCCTGCGGAGTTTTTTTAATCTCCACCCCTCGGTGTTCGTCCCTCCAAATCTATTTTTGAAATAGGGGGGAATTGCGGGATCAGATTCCCTGCTTCATCGAAAGCGTAGCGCTTACGGCGTTCTGCGCGGTGGTGTTCTTTGTTGTGGCATTCCTGACAAAGCGCTTCAAGGTTATCCCATGAAAGCGAAATGTAAGGATCGTAGATGGTTGCTTTCGTCAAATAGGTTTTATGGTGCGCGATCTTCGCCGCCACCGGATTCTCCGGCGTGGAGCAGCGTTCACATAGATAGCCCTTTGATTGCAAAAATGCTTCGCGGCAAGCCCGCCATGCGTCGCTATTGTAAAACCATTCTGCCCACGCCTTCAAATCCCTTTCCCCTTTCGCGCAAAAGAAAAAGCCCTCGCGGGCAAACCCGCGAAGGCAATCCATGCGCTATGCGCTGCTCTCATTTACAATGATTCAGCATATTCATTTTACTATATGGATACGGTACATACAAGGGCGCGAAAAGGGCACGAAACGGGCATTTATTCCGCTTGCTTCCTGTGATATGCGCCCATTCCAACCGCCGCAGCCTTGCCAAACATACACACAGCCATATCATTGACAATCTTATTCCGCCAGCGGCGCGCGCTCTTAGCATCCCGCACCAATCCCATATCAGATAGTTCAAACGCGATTTCTTCCCATGTGTAGGGTTTCGCATTTTCCGGGCGCTCGTTCCCCTGTGCATCCTCCCCGAAATAGTACATGCGCACAACGTGGAATTCCTTGCGATCCCGAAACAGGTTGACAACTTTTTCAAGCTCTTCAAACCGCGCCCGCGTCTTTTGATATGCCGCCAGTTTATCCCGCTCGATTTCCTCCAAAATATCTTCCCTCGCCTTGTACCCGCTCGAAGGAGAAAAAGCAACAATGCTTGTGCTCTTCTCCGGTAATTCCACTTTCATATATCCTTCGTAATCGGCTACCAGTGCGGCAAGCTTCTTGTAATTGAACAGCAGGCTTTCCATTGCACGGAAATAGTTGACTTGCCCGCTCGTGTTCTCATAGACTGCACAAGCCGTCGCGCGGGAAACCTCGTTGATCAGCTCCCGTACGTATTCGGATATTTTGCTTGACATCGTTCATTCCTCCATATTCAAATAATCTGCAATCACCTTTGCCGCCGCTTCCCATCCTTTACACAACGCAGTGTAATAGCCTTGCTTTGCAAGCTCCGACAACCACGCCCTTTGTTCGTCGCTCGTTTTACTGCCTTTCATCCGCTTCAATTCGATGTAAAGCCCGTGATACCCTCCACGAGCGACGGGCAAACATAAATCCGGTACGCCAGCTTTTACGCCTTCTGCTTTGAACCGCCCGGCCTCTGCCTTCTTCCGGCTCCCGCCATTCGGCACATGGTAAAGTAACTTCAATTCCGGATAGCACCCGCTCTGGAACGCTGCCCAGCGGAAAAGGCATTGTTGTTCTACGCTCTCAGTTGGGACGGAAATAGCGGAAATCTCATTTTTAATCATGGCTTTTCACCGTCGGATCATGGTTTGGATTTTCGGAAGCGCCTTTCAAAACCCTTTCCATTTCTTCCGTCTGCATCATCTGATACTGCTGTTTATTCAACTCGTTTCCCTTCTTTTTCTCTTGATTTATAACTTTCGTTGCAAAACCTTACTGATTTACAAGGCCCATAAAAACTGATTCCCCGATCAGTTTTGCAACGCCTTATTCTTCCTATATAGATGGCAAGCTTCAACTTCTTTTATGTACTTGAAGCACAGATACCCAAACCGATTCCCCTTACATTCAACCAGCTTATAGCCCTTTGGAGCGCGCGGCGGATTGTTTTCTGAATAATTGCGTTTTATAATTGTCGGCTCCTCCCGCTCTGGCTGCCTGACATTCTTTGTCTGCTTCCATCTGTGCGATCCTTCGCCCTGTTCCGGTGTCCAATGGTCGAAAAGATAATTTGCAAGCCCGGTATAATCCCGCCCGTGATCCACGCCGTTATAGTAGTTATGTTCCCGCAAATGCTCAATACGCACGATGGTTCCCGCCTGCCACTTTTTAAGGATCGTATCTTCGGGCACACCGTCCGAAATCATATGAAAATGAATGCGCGCCGTGTTTTTGCCACGCCCCATATAAATATTGATCTTTGCATCTGGAAAAGCATATTTTAACCGGCGCACAAAATTATCACGTACCCGGCGCGCCTCTTCAAACGTATGTACCTCGTGTTCATTATCCATTGTCAAGGTGCTATACAGGCTTTGCGGGCCGTAATTCTCATTCACGATTCGGGCATGGTGGCGGCGGGACATCAACCATTTATGCCGCTCTCTTTCTTCCTCCGTTTTGAAACGTTCCCGCGGCTCCGCATCCTTCAAATTCCTTTTGTTATCCGCCACGGTGAAAACCTCCTGTTCGCAAACAGCCCCCGCGAATATCCTGCGCTTGATCCTCGGCATATCCATTTCCTTTCAATTGCCAAAGGGCAGAACGGCGGCTTGCAGCCAACGCAAACCGCCTTTTCACTTATCGTTCCAGAAATCTTGCTTGAAACTGCCCGCAGGTTGGCGGAGTTTCCTGCGGCATATAAATCATACCCGGTTCGCAGCCAACACATGGGCAAAGCCCTACTTTCGGATCATAGCCCGCCTTCGATACACGGCACTGTTCAAAATTTGCACACTCAGCGCACCAGCAGGCCGCGCAATCCTCCGGAACAGAAACATATGTCCCGCATTCTGCCGGGCGCACTTTTGGCATCAGCGGTGCGCAATCCTTCGCCCTGCACTCCGCACAGGGAGTAGGACAAGCGCCATCCGGCGACGGCGGGAAAGCGTCGCAGCCATCCAGCAGCTTTGAACAGCTATTGCACCAACAATCCCGGCACACGCTTCCTTCGGTTAAATCGTGTGGCTGTACCACTTCTTTTTGGGCTGTTCCTGCTCTTTTCTTTGTGATCTCCGCATTGCCATCCGAAATGCCGCGCGTAAAACCATCTGCGACGATTGCCGCCGCGCGGCCTGCTATGTATCCGGCCTGCGCCAGATTTCGCAAGGCGGATCGCTTAATCAGCGAATCATTTCTTAACATGCTTTCTCTCCTTAACATTTCTTCCCACCGTGTCGATACGAGCGGGTTTTATTGTATTTGTGCTTCTGCGAAATCGCCGCGTCAATGTCAATTCCGGCATATCCGCAATAATCAAGAACACGAATAATCACGTCTGCAAGCTCGATCGGTATTCCTTCCGGCTTGCCTTGCTTGTACGATCCACATTCTTCCGGATTGTTCGGTCATTCGTCCGCCGCGTCCGGTACGCACAAACCGCCGTTTTCTTTGCAAATGCTTTCCGTGTAGTAAATCTCCGTAGGCAAGCGCCCGTTTCTGTATTCTTCCAGCGCTTCGGATACCTCCGAATGAATTAGCGCTAAAACCTCCGGAAAGCCGCGTTCTTCGTTCCACCATCCGTGTTCAACGGCGTTTTCGTGAATTTGCCGTGCAACCTCGTTAATTCCCGCCATTGTCCACACTCCTTTCTTCGTCGCTGTCCTTGTTGTCCTCTTCCTTCCTGCAATCGCACGTTTCCCCGTTGTCAAGGTGTGCGCCGCAATAGTCGCATACTTTGTACTTCATCTTTAAGCCCTCCTTTAATCCTTCTTTAAGCCCCTTCAAGAACTCCGCGCCCGCGTATTCCGCCATATAAATAGACGGCGAAAACCATATAAGGAAAGGTTTTACCCATACAGGACATTCCCAATACGCTTTCGGAACTCCGCAAGGCGGCAATTTGAAAGGCTCGTTGCTATTGATCTTTTCATATCTTGAAAATACATACCCGAAGCGATAGCCTTTTCGGACGTACCATTTTGTAAACTTTCGTCTTAACGCTTCCATTTTTTCACCCGCTCCCCGTTATAGATAACTACCATAGAAGGGAAGAGCGCTGGATCGCTTGCGTTCCCGTCGTCGTCTGTAAACCGAAGTCGCCCACGAATAAAGCGAATTTCCGCTTTGCGTCCTAATCATCGTCGCCTACCTTACTTTTTTCATTTTTCACAGAAGGAAGATGCAACGCCAGTTGATTTTGACACCCGCACCGCGGGCAATCTATAACATCAAAACACTTCTCCTTCGAAGATAAAGCTTCAATCACGGACTTTGATTCATAAACTGTATAAACCTTTTCTTTCGTCGGTCGGAAACGATAACCGCACGCAAGACATTTCTTTTTCACTCGTGCGTCACCTCACTTTCTGGCTCAATAACTTCGCCTGTTTTTGAATCGACGTTGAAAGCATACTGCGGATCAATGATAGCTTCCCGCTTCCGTTTCTCTTTCTTCTTTACAAGAGCCGCGGCGCATTGCCTCGCAAGTTCTTGCACCCCATGCACAAACTGATCCGTAATAATATCGTTCGGCATAATCACCGCTTGAAGCAGGAAACCCGCTTTTGCAACGATATACGGCTCCCCGCCCGGTGTCGCCCGCTCGTAAAGCTCCATCACATCCAGCACGTCAGAGATCGGGGCAAGATACCGGCTTTCCATAAAAATCAACCCGTGGCGCGTCTGTAACGGCTTCAAGGTTTTTCCAGCATAAACAATGGAAAGGCCCGCCCGCTCGATGATCTGTTCGCTGCTGTCCATATCCTCAAAATTGATTCCGTCCGGAATATCTGCATCCTTCACAAATCAATCTTCCCTTTGTTTTTCCGGGATATCAAAAATAGTCAAGATGCTTTCTTCATTCAGTGCAGGGAGACCGGAAACCGGATAAACCGCGCTGCCGTCGCTTATGTACTGCTGCACAATATCGCCTTCTATATTCCGCTTGCTATACAGCACTACCCGTTTGCTTTTTTTGCAGATCGCTGCAATACTCTTGATCTTCATTTTGCACCCACCATTCTTTTTTCATCTGTATATCTGCAATGGCCCATCCGCACATCCAGATAGCCACAATCCTGATAGCAATGCATCATGCAAACGATGGCATGATACGCCGGGCAATGGACAGTGGAAGGAAGCCGCTTTATTTCTGCGCCGCATACCGGGCATTCCGTGTTTTCATATGAGCGGAAACAGGTACGTTCCGGTTGTTTTCGCTTTTCGTCGGCTTTCGGAATCGGTTCCCATGCCCTGCAAGCCGGGGCGGTCAGCTTCAAGGAATAAGCCCGGACGCAAGAGCCTATTCCCTTCCGCCCTTTGTAACAGCTCCCACACTGCATTCGGAATCATCCTTCCCGGTATACCTGTTTTTTCCCTCCGCTTCTAGTTTGTCACCGATCATTCTGCGCCCGATCCGGTCAATTTCATCCGTGAACATGCTCCACGCTTCGAGCGGGTTTACATAGGAAGTGCGCCGCTTTGTTTTTTCTAACGCTTCGTCAACGATTTTATGTACTTCTTTGCATGTCATATGGTTATACCTCTAAAGGGTTGCTTTCGATACGTTTTACAGGAATATAGCAAATTATGGTTGTTTAAGTCGGATTTCTGTGATATTCTCATTTTTGGTGATGTGAGAATGAAAAAGATAAAGAAAAGAATTTTTGAGATCATTCAAGTTGCTCAAGATGGCGACAAGGCAAGCCGGATTTTCGACCTATTTATACTGGCTCTCATTTTAGTAAACGTGTTGCTTGTCATATTGGATACTTTTAGCCTTCCGGCGAAGGTCAAAAGCGTGTTCGGAGTAATTGAAACAATATCCGTTGTGATCTTTACCGTGGAATACATTCTTAGAATCTGGACTTCTGATCTTCTTTACCCTGATCTTTCCCCTGCCCGCGCAAGGATTAAGTATATTTTCTCGTTCATGGCCCTGATTGACCTTTTCGCGATTCTTCCCTTCTATATTCCGTTCCTGATTCCGGTCGATCTCCGCATTTTGCGCATGCTCCGAATGGTTCGGCTACTGCGAATCTTTAAAGTGAACCGCTATACCCACGCGCTTTCTAAAATCTGGAATGTGTTTCGAAAAAAATCAAATGAGCTGCTCTCGTCTATTTTTATCGTCTGCCTTCTGATGCTCATTGCATCTGTCATCATGTACAATGTGGAGAACACCGCGCAGCCGGATAAATTCAATAACGCGCTTTCCGGACTTTGGTGGGCAATCGCTACCTTAACAACCGTTGGTTATGGCGATATCTACCCCGTTACGGCAGTTGGCAAGGTATTGAGCGCTATCATAGCTGTGCTAGGGATCGGGCTTGTCGCAGTGCCTACCGGCATTATTTCAGCCGGTTTCATGGAGCAGATCGAAAGCCCCAAGGAGGCACCCGGTGAAAAGGTCAAGGAAGAAGACAAACATTATTGCCCGTATTGTGGTCACAAATTGGATTAATCCCGCCCGCCTGTTCATCAGAACAGGCGGATTTATTTTATTCTTCTCCTACTAAAGCAATTCAAGCTCCTGCGCCGTGGCCTCGAATTCTTTTCCAATCAATTCTGAATGCGTTGTGTGCTTTAAAACTTTGATTCTAATATCCCCGTCCGGGTTTAGGTAGGTTATAACCGCATCCATAAGTTCACCTTTCAGCGTTAAACTACGGGAATTCTGATCCTTCGAATCTAAATTTGGATCTGATATACCCTTCACATGGTCGCCTATTTTGAAATCCATCGCCTGCAACTCCTTTTCAAATGCTTTTGCAATTGTTTTGCCCACGGGATCAGGTGTTTATCCTCCCATCCATGCGATCAACTGATTTTCATTCCAGCAGGCCACGGCGCAAAGTGCGATGGCGGCGAGACCGAGGAGGGCTTCAATCCAAATCGGCATCACGCTCTGCCTCCTCAAGCACGGTGATCGAGTAATCGCCGCATCTACGCCCCGACATTACACCATTGCGCATCTGCACCAGCGCAACCATGAGATCATCGGGATCAATCTCGATCTTTGAGGCCCAATTTGCGAGCGACCGCATGCACTCATAGGCATCTGCGATTGTGTCACAGGTGCAGGATAGCGGGTAGTAGCCGTTGGCGATTGTGATTTTATATTTTTTCATAGGGCGCTCCTTTCAAGCGAAAATTCGAGCCAATTGTTCAGCGGTGATATCGTTTTTCAATCCTTTCCGATACAAGCGCTTGGTACTACAGCCCATGATTTGCGCGGCTTCCTTTTGGTTATACAATAATTTGTTCGGGTAAAGCTGATCGGCGCGCTGACGTATGCGCTCTAATGTATCGCGGTACAACTCTTTTTCTCGCGGCATGATTGACGTCTCCTTTCTTTATTTTTGTGTAGCGTTGGGCGGAAATCCGAATAAGACGTCTGCGGATACACCAAGAGCTCTGCAAAGTGGTACAATATGCTCCGGTCTGATCAGCTTGCGACCCTTCAGCATATTGTTGAAGTCTTTGGGCGCAAAACCGGCATCTTTTGCGACAAGGGATTGCTGCATCTTCTTGCTGCGCATGATGCGATAGATACGCTCTTGGACCGTTTCATTATCGTTTGCATTAGTCATTTCTTCAGCTCCTTTTTACTAATATTTTGAGTACGAATCAAGAATATCACTCAAATATAGAGTTGTCAAGAGCGATTTACTAATTTTTTTAGTTTTTATCTTGACTAATAAAGATTTTACAAGTACAATGAATCCAGAAAGTGGTGATTGCATGAATCGACAGATCTTTGCCGATAAACTTAAAGCTGCGCGCTCTGCCGCAGGTCTCACACAGCAAGATGTTGCAAAACGAATTAAAAGGCCCCAACAGACGATAGGCGCATGGGAGGTAGGGCGTTCTCAGCCGGATATCAATACACTGGGAGAACTATTGAAACTATATGATGTCTCTGCAAATGATTTTTTTGACTATAAGGGATCGGTTGATGAAAAATTGGTACTGACAGAGTATCAACACATAAAAAAATACCGTGCTCTTGACGAACACGGTAAAGATATAGTAGAGATCGTTTTATCGAAAGAATATGAGCGTTGTACTGCTGCTCCAGCCGGTGAGGATAATATAGTGGCAGTCCCTTTACAGCTATCGGAACAAACTGCTGCGGCCGGCAGTGGAACCTACTTGGGGCCGGAAGCCTTCCGTATTATTTATGTGCGAGCTGATACTCTCGCGGCACAAGCTGCGTTTGCAGTTCCTGTATCCGGCGACAGCATGGAACCGCAGTTTCGGGATGGTGACATCCTTTTGGTAGATAAGGCTCCGGCAGAGGTGGGAGAGATCGGTGTATTCACGTTGCAGGGGAACGGATATGTCAAACAGTTGGGAAAAGGCGAATTGATCTCGTTGAATCCCCAATACGCCCCCATACCAATGGATGATAGTATTATTTGCAATGGTAAGGTTATCGGAAAACTGAACCCGGGATGGATTGTGAAACAATAAAAAGCCGCCCACTGCTGCAACAGCGGACGACTGGGAAAATAGAGAAAACCTGCACGGAATTCTCCAACAAAATTATAGACAAATCGTCATGTTTTGTCAATTGTTGGAGGATTGTATAGTGAATCAAAATTGTACTATCGGCGTCCAAGAGGGCGGAACGCGTGAATGTCGCGATGGCCCACAATACGACTATGTTAGGGATCGACTGCAGGGCCAGATGAAGTACTACAGCAAAACCTGTAAAAAGTTACAAAACCAATATCGCTGGTTTTCGATCGCTAACATAATTATAGCTGCAATCATTCCTATATTTTCTTTAGCGGTAGATAGTATCGGGGTAGTAGCCCAATATATCATTGCCGTTTTAGGTGCTGCCGCATCAATCACATCCGGTATAGTGTTTTTTGAAAAATATCGTGATCGATGGTTGCAGGGACGTATTACGCAAGAAAAGCTTAAATCCGAACTTGCAAAATATCGTTCAGGAACGTGTCATTACGCCGGATTAGATGCAGATGACAAATTAAATCTTTTAGTAGAAGCGTGTGAATCCTATATGGAAAATGAACACAGCGAGTGGCGTGAAATCATGTCCAAAGAAAAATAGCCTATATTTTCTCAGAAAGTGGAGTATCATCGGGGACTTCTTGATACGTCTTTTCAAAAACATCTGGCTTACAAGGATATTGTTCTCCGCGCAGGCCAGTAATGATGTAGTCTCCTACGTCAGCTTTCATATCACCCTCTAAAGTGTGGATGATCATTTCGCGATCAGCCCGATAAGCTTCTATGACAATGGGCTTTTTTTGGTACTTCTTGATCTCATTCATTTCGCTACCTCATTTCTTCAATATAAAGGAGTAAACAGATGCCTGCATTAAAAACTTATGACCTTTTCATCAGCCATGCTTGGAAGTATGGAGATGAATATGACCGCTTAATTAATTTATTGGATTCCGCTCCGTATTTTTACTACAGAAACTATTCAGCGCCTGAAGACAAGCCTTTGCACAATTTAGACGGTTCTTCGGTTTCTAAGTCCCTTGAAATTAAGCAGGCTATTGACCGAAAGATTGCTCCGGTGAATGCAGTAATCATTATTTCGGGCATGTACGCTAATAACCGTGAATGGATGGAATATGAAATAGAAACGGCCATGCGATACAGAAAGCCAATTATTGCAGTCATTCCACGGGGGAATACATTAATGCCTGCATACATTCAGCACGTATCTGATACAATTGTTGGATGGAACACTTCAAGTGTCGTTGAAGCAATCAGGCAATATGCTATCTGATTCCATTATACTTTTTTTCGATCTTTAAGTAAACTTGCAAATTTTGTGCATTATGCACAACGAAATTAAGGCGAAATGAATAAATATACAAGAATACCTTAAGAACAATAAGAAACCGCCCGCTCCGTCTAGCACACGGAACGAGCGGCCACCACCAGCAGGGCCGGCGGTACGAAATGATTCGCAACCATATTGTACCAAAGCCCGGCCGAGAAATCAAGTTCGGGCACTTTTGCGCCCATTTTTAGGAGGTTACGATATGGCGATCAGTGCTGATGCGCGGAAGTATTGCCCAAACCCCAAAGACCCGACCGAGGGGCTGCGTCTCAAATCAAACGGCGTGTGGGAAAAAGGCGAAATGATCTGCGGGAAGCGAAAAAGCTTTTCCAGCAAAGATCCCGTCGAGGTTTGGAAAAAGCGCGCACAGTATATGACGGTGGTGCAGGAAGAAAGAGAACGAAGAGAAGTTGAGCAGACCAGCGGCCCGCTATTTGAAGAAGTGGCAGACCGCTACGAGGAGCAACTGCTGGAACGGAAGCATGGTACCCAACGAGCATACCTTCCGGCGCTAAAAAGGGCCCGTGAGCGCTTTCAAGGTCGACGCATGAAGGAGATTGAGCCGTGGGAGATCAAAGCTTTCCTGTGCGCGTTAGATGGAATGGCGCATACAACCGTGAGCAATCAAAAAACCGTGATAAACGCTATCTATCAGCTTTATATTGATGATCCGCAATGGCACGGAGATTACAATCCCTCTAAAATGACGATGATGCCCCGCGGATTGCCCCGCGGCCGGCGGGAGCCTCCGAAAGAGGATCAGGTGCAGATCGTTAAAAATTCGGTTGACGATCCGGATGCGCTGCCGGCCGTTGTGTATCTCTGTACCGGCGAACGGCGGGGCGAGAGCTGCGGTATCCAGCTGCAAGACATCGATTTCGATCATAATATCATTCACATCACAAAGGCCGTGGAATGGGTCTCCAATCAGCCGCAAATTACCGTGACCAAGACATCAGCCGGCATCCGGCAAGTTCCCCTGCTGAAGCTGCTCAAAGATGCGCTAGAGCCACACCGGGGATTACCTCCGGAAACGTACATTATCGGCTTAGGCCCTCAACCGGTGACCGCCTCCTGGTATCATCGCCACTGGGCGGAATTTTGGCGCAAACATGGGCAGGCACATCCAATCACGCGCACCTACACCCGCGTGCGAAATGGTAAGCAGTACACCTACCATCAAACCGACTGGGTGGCCGACGTATGCGCCCATCAGTTCCGCCACGAATATGTATGTATGCTGGCGGAAGCGGGCGTGCCTGAGGAGATTGCCATGCAGCTGGTGGGCCATGCAAATCAAAAAATGATCCACGAAGTGTACCTGCACTTGAAAACAAGTATGATCGACAATGCCGCAAAGCTGCTCAATGAGCATTTAAAACTATAAATATAAAAACAGAGGGATGAACTTGAAACGTTCAGCCCTCTGTTTTAGTCCGTAATTAGTCCGTAATTTTGTGTCTATTTTCATCCCTTTTCCGTCACAACCGGCGCAATGCGGAAAAGCAAAAGCCCTGTAACTATGCGATTTCTGCGTTGTTACAGGGCTTTCCAATGGTCCGAGTGGCGAGACTTGAACTCACGGCCTCTTGACCCCCAGTCAAGCGCGCTACCAGCTGCGCCACACCCGGATATTCACGTTAGCTGCTTTTGCAACGAGAGATATTTTATCATATGCATTCTGTTTTGACAAGGGGATTTTGATAATTTTTTTAGTTTTTTCCGACAATATCCGCCACGCATTCGCGGACATAGGCATAGGCCGGTCGGCTCAAATCGGCAGGGGCATGGCATTCATTGCCCTCCCCGTCCGTGACCTCAATCCCATATTTATCCTTAATCGCGCGCAACACGGCGATATCCTGTGCCAAATCCTAATCGTCGATACAGCGCAGGTACGCGCCCGCCTCCACGGTCTTCGCCTGGAACTGCCATATTTGCCGCCGCTAATCAAGGTGCTCATGCCGAAAATCAATCCCACGACAGGCCGCGTTTGCCGGCCTCGTCGCACAGCAGATGCAGCCATAAAGCACGGTGTTCAAGCTGCTCGCGCACAGCCTTAACGATCGGATTACAGAATTCTACAGAATCGTAACACAGCAAATCGTTTGCGTCAATAACAGGACGACCAGACCGCTTTTACGGGGCTTACGATGATTAAAAAATCCTGTATCCGGTGCCTGAACCGGATACAGGACGTTACTTTATGGATAGGCATGGAGAATGGCAGAACCGCTTATTCCTCTCCCGGCACCTTGGGCAGGGACTGAAAGCCCTTTTTCAGCTGCTCGTCAGTCGGAATGGAATCACTCATCGTCTGGTCGAAATAGGAGGCATATGCAGTCATATCGAAATAGCCGGTGCCCGTCAGGCCGAAGAGGATCGTTTTCGCCTCGCCGGATTCCTTGCACTTGAGCGCCTCCTCAATCGCCACGTAAATCGCATGGGAAGATTCCGGCGCGGGCAAAATTCCCTCGCAGCGGGAGAAGCGGACCGCCGCCTCAAATACCTTTGTCTGCTCGACAGCGCGCGCCTCATCCAGATATTTGTCGTGATAAAGCTTTGAGAGGATCGGCGACATGCCGTGATACCGCAGGCCGCCCGCATGGTTGGGCGAGGGCTGGAATTCGCAGCCGAGTGTGTACATCTTTGCAAGCGGCGTGACCTTGCCCGTGTCGCAGAAATCGTATGCATATCTGCCGCGCGTCATCGATGGGCAGGAAGCGGGCTCCACGGCGATGAAATAAGGCTTTGCCTTTCCGGTGAGGCGGTCCTGCATGAAGGGGGCGATCAGCCCGCCGAGATTCGAGCCGCCGCCCGCGCAGCCGATGACGATATCCGGATACTCGTCATACATCGCCATAGCTTCTTTGGCCTCCAGGCCGATCACAGACTGGTGCAGGAGCACCTGATTGAGCACCGAGCCAAGCACATAGCGCGTGCCGGGTGTGGTCACGGCCTTTTCCACAGCCTCAGAGATCGCGCAGCCGAGCGAGCCGCCGGTGCCGGGGAATTTCTCAAGAATTTCGCGCCCAACCTTTGTGGTGTCACTCGGGCTGGGGATGATATCGGCGCCAAAGGTTTCGATGATCGATTTGCGGTAGGGCTTTTGATGGAAGCTCGTCTTGACCATATAAACGGTCAACGGAATGTGAAAATATGCGCACGCCATGGACAGCGCAGTGCCCCATTGGCCGGCCCCCGTCTCTGTGGTCAAGCCTGTCAGGCCCTGCTTTTTGGCGTAATAGGCCTGCGCGATGGCGGAATTGAGCTTATGGCTGCCGGAGGTGTTGTTGCCCTCGAATTTGCAGTAGATCTTTGCGGGCGTGCCCAGTTCCTTTTCGAGATTGTAGGCGCGGATGAGCGGAGAGGGACGGAAGGTTTTGTAGTATTCCACGATCTCATCGGGGATATCGATATAGCGGGTTGTGGAATCAAACTCCTGCTGTGCAAGCTCCTCGCAGAAGATCGGATACAGCTCTTCGAGCTTCAGGGGCTGCATGGTCCCCGGGTTCAAAAATGGAGCGGGCTGCTCCTTCATATCGGCCCGCAGATTATACCACTGCCGCGGGATCCTCTCTTCCGGTAGATAGATACGATACGGTACGTGCTTTGACATGATTGTTGCCCCTTTCTGAAATAAAATGAAAAAATAAAAAACTCCTGCCCCCTACAGTTTTGTAAGGGACAAGAGTTATAAACAATACTCCTGCGGTACCACCCAGATTGACGCTTAAGCGCCCGCTCATTTTCGCGCACCATCATGCGCGCCCCTGTGGTAACGGATGGGGTCTCCCGGCGGCAACTACTCGGCTTTCAGCCTTTCGGGCCGCCCTCATGAGTCCATTCACATAACGCCTGCCTGCCATGCTCCCACCAAATGCACGGCTCTCTGAAAAGCGGTGTGGTATGCTACTACTCTCAATCAGCGGTTTTGAAATATGTTGGAAAAATTGTAGCATGAAAAAAAGCTGTTGTCAAGTGTTTTATGTGATCCATATATATACGAATTTTTCATTATTTGTTGACGCATATTGTCAATTTGTGTATAGTATTTTTAGGAATCAAAAACGGTATGCATCGGGGATGTTCACTTATGAAAAGTGTTATTGCTGCCTACAGAAATATAAAAGCACTGATCAGGCATCATTGTTTCCTATTTACTGTAATTATATTAAGTGTTGTTCTATCATCGGTCGGTATCTTTTTCTACTCCGGATATTTTTTGTATTCCTATTACGATACAGTAGGCATGGACCGAAACCATTTATCCATCCAGCTTCAGGATGGGACACAGCCCGAAGCCGTATCTGAAATCATTCAGGAACTGACTTCAACCGGCCTCGATCAGGTGCGAAAATTGACTGCTTACGACAACCCAAATATGCAAAAAAACGGTGCCTATACGGAACAATCCATCCCTGCTGTCGGCGTGTATGATAAAGAGTACGAAAAGAGGCTGCTCTTGGGCCGTTTCTTCACCATACAGGAAGATGCCCCCTATGCGGTTCTCTCAGAATTCATGACAGATGTGCTGGGATTTCATCAGTCCCCTATTGGCTCCAGCGTTCGCATTGGCGAAGATGAATTCAAAGTAATTGGTATGATATTCCATTCCGATGAAAATGGTTATCTTATTCCAATCCAATATTATATCAACCATTTTCCTACAGCCTCCATTGAAGTAACGTATGGATCGGAATTGAGCCGTTCACAGCTAAAAGCGATCCGCACATCGCTTTCTCAAAACGTCAACATCCTGTCCTGTAAAATCACCTCCCCACCCAGCCCGTTCCTCTCATCCGACTTCATGCTCTCTTTTCTGCAAATTATCCTGATCTTCTGCGCTGCTTTTATCAATATCATTTCCATGCTTTACTTTTGGAACAGGCTATCTCGGCAAACATATCAAATTTATTCCATCTGCGGCAGTAGTCCAGGGCAAAAGTTTTCGATCATCCTGATGCAGACGCTGGCGCTTATGGTTCCCAGCGTCGCAGCCGGTTTTTTGCTTTTCACGATGTTATTGCCCACTTTTGGGCGCCTGAATCTGGTCTATGCAGCGCATATCGAAAATTATCTATTGATTGGGGCTATACTCATGATAATCGTTTTTTGCGCATCCATTCTTCTTGCTGTTCGGAACTTAAAAGAACGTGAAATTTATATCATAAAGGAATGACCGGCTATGAAAGCTGTGCCTGTTATCGTATGGAAGCTCACGAAAAAAAACATAGGAAGCCTCGCCCTTTTAACGCTGCAAGCTGTAATTACAATTCTGATTCTGATTGGCCTGATCGGAAAAGTGCAGATGGTATCGTCTGCACGGAATGTTACAGATGCCTTTCAAAATCAAAATGCGGTTTATTTTACGGAATTCGCATGCTATCATGGTTATCTGCCTGACCTTTCCCAGCTTATTGCAAAAAGAGCGGAAACTGAGTCCGTCAAGGTTGGAGAAATTACAGACCTGCTGCTGAAAACAGAAAAAGGAGAAACAGTAGCGGCATACGGTTATAACGACGCTATGATAGAAGCGGCAAGGATTCCATTGAAAGACGGCGTATGGTTCGACCGGGCACAAAAATCCAGCCTCATTCCCGTCATTGCGGTTGGCCAGCAATATCCAGTTGGCTCTGAGCTTTCCTTTCTGCATCCCCTACATCATACAACAGTGAAAGCCATTGTCATCGGTACAATTGGAGAGGATACCTATATTCCTACTTTTAACCGCAGCGGCACTGCGGACATTGCCACACTCAGCTTTTTTGTTTCAACGCCGCAATTTCCATTGATCGTGCCATATCACTGCTCCAGCATTCCATCGTTTCAAGAGGAAATGGCTACCGACACATCTGTAGAGCGTGGAAAAATCATCATTACTGGAAGCCAACCTGCTTCAGAAGCCGTGCAAAATGCCTTGAAATCGTATGGAAGTTCCGTCAGCGTGGAACGAATGGCTGTCCAGTACCGGCAGGAAATCCGCGATCATCTCCTCACAAACGGGATCGTTTTGCTCGTGTTTTCCGTATTGTCGGTTGCCGGAATCGGCGGGGCGAATGGCATCCAATATATTCTGAACGAAAAGCGGTTTATTATCTATTACATGCTGGGCCTTACTCAGAAAAAGTGCATGCTGATTGAAGCGCTCCGCTCGTTTTCTCTGGTTGTGTCAAGCTTTCTAATTACAATTTTCTTATATTGGGTCACTCCGATTCGCGATCTGTATGCCTCTGACAGTTTTCAAATCAACGCTTTCACCTTTCTTCTGATCTTTCTCTTTTTGTTGATGATTTACGCCTGCACGTCTGTTGCCTTTTTCAGAAAGCTCGGGAGAAAAGACCTGATTCAGAGCTATCGGCAGAGCGCCCTCGAATAAAATAGGAAAGGGGAGTTTCTATGGGCATTTTCATGGAACATATCACAAAAACTTTTTATTTAGATAAGGAATACAAATGTCCAGTTTTAAAGGATATCTCTATCACGATTGATACAGGGGAACTGATTGCAATCAAAGGAAAATCCGGTGCCGGGAAATCCACGCTTCTCCATATTATCGGATGCCTCGACACCCCTACGTCAGGCTGCTATCGAATCGGCGAAACGGATATGACCAAACTGCCGCCAAAAGAACTGGCCAGGCTCAGAAACGAAAAGTTTGGATTCGTCATGCAAGATTTCGGTCTGATTCGGGACGAAACGGTATTTGAGAATGTTTCTCTTCCCCTATTGTTCAGCCATGTCCCCTTCCGTAAAATCGCTCAAAAAACAGATGAACAGTTAGAGCGGATTGGTATCTCACATTTGAGGAATAAGGCCGTCGAACTCCTTTCAGGCGGTGAGAAGCAGCGCGTTGCGATTGCAAGGGCTCTGATTAACAATCCGGATTATATATTAGCGGATGAGCCGACCGGTTCTTTGGATTCATCAAATTCTGAAATGATCATGCAGATAATGAAAACACTAAACCAAGAGGGAAAAACGGTTATTATTATTACACATGACGATACGATTGCCAATGCGTGTAACCGAATCATACATATCAAAGACGGTGTGATCCAGTAACTCTTAATTTGAGACAGCATCGGTCAGAACGCATATAGGCGGTTCTGCCGGTGCTGTTTTTGCAATTCAATACCTTCGACAGCTTTTCATCAATTGTTGTATCTTCTTGCCCAAAATGTAAAAGGATTGTAAAGCCGCTTGTAAGCCCCATCCGGCTGTGTTAAAATCAGATACAGAAACAAAATCAAAGGCTGGGAGGCTTGCACCATGCAAAAAATTCTGATCGCCGACGACGAGGCCCATATCCGCCGCCTGGTCTGCGATTTTTTGCGCCGCGAGGGTTATGAGCCGCTGGAGGCGGAGGATGGCGAGCAGGCCCTCTCCGTTTTCCGTGCGAACCCTGACACGGCGCTTTTGCTGCTCGACGTGATGATGCCGCAGCGCGACGGCTGGGAGGTTTGCCGCGCTGTCAGAGAGACCTCCAACGTCCCCATTCTGATGCTCACCGCCCGCAGCGAGGAATTCGACGAGTTGATGGGCTTCGATGCCGGTGCGGACGATTATGTGACGAAGCCGTTTAGCCCCTCCGTGCTGATGAAGCGCGTCGCCGCTCTGCTGCGGCGTGCACAGGCGCCGGGCAAGGGGGACGCCATGCATATGGACGAGCTCGCCATCAATGAAGAGGCGCACGAGGTCACCCTGCACGGAAGGCCCCTGGAACTCACGCTCAAGGAATACAATCTCCTGCGCAAGCTCCTCGCAAGCCCCGGCCGTGTTTACACGCGCGAGCAGCTGCTTGACTCCATCTGGGGCATCGATTATGTCGGCGATATCCGCACGGTCGACTCCCACATGGCGCGGCTGCGCACGAAGCTGGGCGATTGGGGCGGCGCGCATCTGAAAACGGTGTACGGTATGGGCTATAAGATTGAGGGGCATGACGCATGACGATGCCAAAAAGCACACATGCAAGACAGAACAGCAGGGGTAAGCCTGTGACGGGCAGCATCAAGCGGAAGCTCTTTTTTCAGATTGTCGCCATCCTCCTTCTATCCGCCGCGCTGATCCTGTTTGTCAATTCACGTCTGCTGTCGCAGGTCTATATCTGGCGAGAAAAGGATAACCTTCAGCAGGCGGCCCGCAGCATCAGCGAGATGGACCAGACGTCCGACGATTTTCGGGAACAGCTCTCTTCCCTCGCTACCAAATACAACATCACCGCTGAAATCATTGATTCTGCGGGACGCGTTGTCTGGGCCACGATCTACGATCCCTATTACTACAGCTCCCGCATTCCCCTCCTGAACAGCGACGTTTTGCTGCAATTCAAGCACAATCTGACCACCCTCGAACGGGAGCCCCGTGACGACGGCTCCTATTTCGAAGTACGCGAGGGGCGCAGCCACGATATCCAATACCTGGTCTTCGGCCTTCCAACGGACAGCGGGCAGACGGTAGAAGTTTTCGCGCAGAAAAACGTGATCGAATCCAATGCGCTGTTGGCGAACAACCTGTTTGGCGCGATTACGGTTATCATCATGCTCAGTGCCATTGTTCTGGCGGCGTGGTACGCGAATAAATTCACCCGTCCTCTGATCGCCATGAATCAGGTCACCCGCGGCATGGCGCAGATGAATTTTTCCCGCAAATGCGCCGTCAAGGGCAAAGACGAGCTGTCTGAGCTCGCGCGCAGCATCAATGTCCTCTCTGATTCCCTGGATGCGACCCTGAAGGACCTGCAGCAAAAAAATCAGCAGCTGGAAGCAGACATTGAGAAGGAACGCCGCACAGAGCAAATCCGCAAGGAGTTCGTCTCCAATGTCTCTCACGAGCTCAAAACGCCGATCGCCATCATCCAGGGCTATGCGGAAGGGCTTCAGCTCGGCGTAGCGCAGGAGCCAGGGCAGATAGCGGAATACTGCGGTGTCATTATGGACGAGACCAAACGCATGAACCGGATGGTGATGGAGCTGCTAGAGCTCTCCCGCTATGAGGCGGGCGCTTACCAGCTGCATGAGGAGCCGTTTTCCATCCATGCGCTGGTCGACGAATTTCTCAGCGCGCGCCGGCTGCTCTTTGCAGAAAACGGCATCACGGTGGAAACAGATATCCCTCTCACTGCCCGCGGCTATGGCGATACCGAAAAGCTTACGACCGTGCTTAACAACTATGTCATGAATGCGGTCTCCCATGCCGCCGGGGAAAAACGGATCATGATCGACTGCGTGGATGCAGCGGACAAACGGTACCGGATCCGCGTTTTCAATACCGGCGAACCGATCGCGCAGGATGAGCTCGATAAAATCTGGATTAGTTTCCACCGGGCGGACAAATCCCGTAAACGCGGCGCAGAACAGCGCTATGGCCTCGGCCTCTCCATCGTTCGTGCGCTGCAGGAGCTGTATGGCTGCGGATATGGCTGTGAAAACAAAGAGGACGGCGTGCAATTCTGGTTCGACATCAAAAAAGCGGAGGAGGCTCCCCCTTCCCCGGCCGAACAGCCGGGCGAGACGATCCCTCCGCAGGAAAACGACGCTCCGGCGAAAGGATAAGGTGAGAAACATGCGGCTTTTTGTGGCGATCCATCTGGACACCTCTTGCAAGGATGTGCTCTGCACTGCGATTGCAGGGCTCAAAGGCCATGCGTGTCACGGCAATTTCAGCCGCCGGGACAACCTGCATCTGACGCTCGCCTTCATCGGTGAAACGAACCTCCTGGACGCGGCGAACCAGGCGCTCGGCTCTATACGGGCCGAGCCGTTTACAATGGAGCTCTCCAGCCTTGGGAGATTCCAGCGAAGCGGCGGCGATATCTGGTGGATGGGCGTTGCGGAAAACGATGCGCTGAGCGCTCTTCAGCAGCAGGTTGCTGCGGCGCTCACAAAGGCGGGATTTTCCCTGGAAAAGCGAAAATTCCGCCCGCACCTGACGCTGGGGCGCGAAGTGGTTCTGGAGCCCGGCTTCAACGCAGAAGCCTTTAGCAAATCGCTTCCCTCTGCCCGGCTGCAGGTCAAGGAAATCGTCCTGATGGAATCCCGGCGGATCAACGGCGTACTGCAATATGTGCCGCGTTTTGTGCAGCCGCTAAGGTGAGTTACCGGGAACGATGCGCGTATTGTGAAACGTGCGATTGACAACAAACAGGCGGTATGCTCCCACAGTGGGCAGCATACCGCCTCAGCCTGTTAAAAAAGGGATATCATTTCGTCGAACAATTTCATAACATTTCTCCATTATGCTTGCCTTTTTTAATTGCCTTGATAAGGAAAGAAGAAATTGGTCCGCGCTCAGGCCGCGCGGGCCCTTCCTTTTCCGCTCGGCCGGAAAAGGAAGCAA
>ERZ781272.364-NODE-364-length-37154-cov-3.817138_pt1 | contig 37154 bp, 30 predicted proteins | sample MGYA00375850_ERZ781272 | MGnify/ENA primary metagenome ERZ781272 (study PRJEB29790, sample SAMN06051246) | human gut metagenome | host: Homo sapiens | place: USA: Cincinnati, Ohio | collected 2013-06-21 | study: EMG produced TPA metagenomics assembly of the Gut...
CGACACTTCGATCCGAGGCCGCATTGAACACGACCTGTATTACATTGAAAACTGGAACCCGCTGTTCGATATCAGGATTTTGCTGATGACGGTATTCAAGGCCGTGAACCGGGAAAAGCTAGCAAAGTAAGCGGACCTCTGCTGCACTACGGCTGTGGAATGATCATACATGACGAAAAGTACCGCCGCAGCGACTCATGAAGAGCCACTGCGGCGGATAAAAATACCTTTTCCGCACATGAATTTTGGTTAAAGAAGTAGGAGCGAACAGAGAGCAGCCCCCCGCTTACCCGCAGGGATCGTTTTCGTCCCTCCGCTCTGTCTTCTTTGCTGTGTACCACAGGGTAATTTCGTGATTTTACTTGAATATGCCTGCGATGTCAAATATAATGAAATCATTGTAAAAACGATTGATAAACAACGAATAGATATTAATAATTTGGAGGACTACTTGATGAAAAAAAGCAAGTCAAATGCAGTGTTTTACCTGTTCGGCTCCGGTAATGGACAGCCGGAAGAATTTTGTTCAGGCCGGAGTCTCCTTGTGTTTTGCGCCGCACTGTTCCTGTTGGTAGTCTTCACTGCGCAGGAAACCGTCAGCATGCTGTGCGTCCTGCTGGGCTTCGGCGTTCTGCTGACAGCGGTCATACAGCGTAAGCGGCCTATGGCCGGACGACTTCACGTCCTCTTTTTACTCGTCACCCTTTATGTCCTATGGATGGGGATCGCCTGCTTTCAAAGCCCTTACCCGGTGCTCTCGCTCAAGGAATTTGGAAAGATTTTGGCAGGCTTTTTATTCTTCCTTCTCATTGTACTGACTGCTGGACGCGGGAAAAGCGCTGGACGGAATGCAGCGGCGGCCGTTTCCACTGTGGCAGCGGTATTCTCGTTTCTGAGCATTGATCTGGTATCCACCCGCTGGTTCTCCGGAGCGTTTCGCGGCATGGCGGAAGTCTTCACCAACGATTACAGCGTGAATAGCGGACTGGAAGTAGGCACCCGTATCAACTCCATTCTCGCCGAAGCCAACACCTTTGCAGGCGTGACGGGCTTAGGCGTGCTACTGGCGCTGGGGCTGGCATTGAGCTGCCGTGGAAAAGAGCGGGCGCTCCATGTGGTCTGCCTGTACATCTCCGCGCTGGGGTTCGTTCTGGCATTCAGCTTGGGCGCGATGGGCTTTATATGCGTATCCTTTTTGCTGTTTCTGTTGGCCACTCCCAAGGGCGAGAAGCTCCCGGCAGCCGTGCTGATGATTGAGGCTTTGCTTTTCACCATGGCGGGCGTTGTGGCGGTCTACGTTTCTGTATTTGACGGCACCAGCCAATTTTCCTTGATCCCTCTGCTGGCGACCGTTGCAGGCGCCGCCCTGTTGGTGGTGTTGGACAAAGCGATCTCTCGCAAAGTGTGCGATTTTCTCTCCACCCACCGCGTGATTCCCCTGATTGCGCTGGCGGCGCTGGTCTGCTGCGCCGTGGGCTATGCGGTTCTGGCATTCCATCTGACCGGACCTGCGGCGTTGTCTCCCAATGAGACGCTGAATCGCGCAGTGAACCTCTCTGCCGGAGATTACACGCTTTCTGCCACGGGCAGCGAGGATACCGCAGTCGCAATCACTTGCCAAAACGAGACGGATCTGATCGTCCACACCTCGACCACGCTTTACAGTGGTCCGGCAAACGGCGCGGTTTTCACCGTTCCCGAAGGGACCCGGGCAGTCTGGTTTGCCCTGTCTTCCCCGCAGGGCGGCACACTGGAAAATGTGACCTATACCGGGGCGGAAAGCGGAGCGCTCAAGCTGAACTACAAACTTCTGCCCGGTTTTATGGCAAACCGCCTACAAGGACTTTGGGCCAATGAAAACTCTGTCCAGCGGACGGAATTTTGGCAGGACGGTCTGCGCATCTGGCAAAAATCCCCCGTCGTGGGTGAAGGACTGGGCGCTGTGGAAGCAGAACTGTACTCCGTGGCCCGCTTTGAATATCAGAGCCGATACGTCCACAATCATTATGTGCAGACGCTGGCGGATGCGGGCGTGATTGGCCTCGTTCTATTTGTTGGCGTGCTAACTGCGGCGCTCTGGACTGCGTGGAACGGAAGGAAACGGGGCGCTCCGCTAGCCCCCGCGCTGTTCGCCGGACTTGCCTTTGCCGCCCTGCAAGGCATTAATCAGGCGGTTTTTTCCCTTCACTCGTTCCTCTCGCTCATTTTTTGCCTTTACGCTGTGGTCGATGTCCACTGTTCCGAACAACCAGTGGAGACGGCAGGTATGGCTGTGGCGGAAAAAAATGCCGCGGCAAAAACCCCAGAGCATCCAGTTGGCGCAAAGACACAGTTGTTTAGCAAGTCGCTCATCTGGTGCGCGGTTCTGCTCTGTGTGATCTGGTCCGGTTTGCTGCTCAATAACCTCCGCGCACAAAACGACGTGATGGTGGGAACCGGTTATATGTTTGACCGATTGGAGAATGCGATTCACAGCGACCCCTTCAGCAAATATGACGCCATACAGGCCTATATCTATTACAGTGGACAAGTTGATGACGAAGCAATTCAGAATCAGGCGGGGTTGTATGCCGCCGAGTACACGCGCCCCGGCAACACCGATCCGGATTATCTCGCGGAATTCTTTTTCAAGAACCACGCACTGAGCAGTGCGTTTGATTCCCTCTCCCGCCACGTAGCTTTTAACCGCGCACGAACTGCCGCATGGCAGTACGCATTCACCCTGTTAGCCAAGCAGGACGACGGCAGCGCGGAATTTCACCAGCTGGCTCAAGGCATTGCGGCACAGCTGACAGAAGCTAACAACAATTATCTGCTCCAGCCCATTGCCTTGTATGGCCGTGCGCAGGCCTATTACGACGCGCTGGCCTGAGATTGCGCAAGATGTTCAGCCAGACCGCATGACAAATGCTTTTCTGGGGTTTCAGATGGGATCAGGGCTATCTAAAAGCGTTGGACAATGGATTTATCATAGACGAAACGCAAGAGCTTACAGCGTGGATATCTGCGAATTGATAACAATGCAGCGGGCAGTATGACTGGAATTAGCACGGCAACGACACAGCGGGTCTATTTTAGGAACCGTTTCCCTGTGTTGGACAGCAACAATCTCTTCTTCAAAATTGCTCCTCCGATGCGCTGAAAACGAAGAGGTGACTGCCAAAATGGCAGTCACCTCTTTTTATAACATTTGGGTTTGCGCCTATCCGCTCATGTCTTAAGTCTTGACTATCACACTTGTACTGTAATACGCAAAAAAGGTTCCGCCCCAAAGGGGCGGAACCTTTTCGTCTGATTAAAAACTAAGTTTTCAGTCAGTTGCTAATGAGCACTTAGGCAATCTTGGTAATACCAGTAACAGCAATTGCGGAAACCTTGCCGTTATCGTCTGCGCTAGACTTGTCGTTCATTACGATAGTCAGCTTAATCTGATCGTTGTTGTCGATATCCAGAGAATCAAAGATGTCCTTCATGGAAGCATAGCCATGATCGGTCAGATCAGCAAAGACAGCGCCAGAAGTGTTCAGATTGGTCAGGTTAGGAGCACCAGCAGTGCCATCAACCTTCGTGGCGTTAGCAGCACTAATACCGTAGATCAGGTTCTTGTTGACGGTATCAATGTTTGCCTTGGTCAGCGTCAGCTTGAAGGAAGAGGTTGCAGAAGCAGTCTTAGTGACGTCGCTCATCTTGTAGTTGCCGTTGGCCTGCTGAGCATAAGTGGCAAACCGGCCAGCAGTCACAATATCGGTAGAGGTGTAATCCTCTTCCGCGCCGTTGACCCACACATGGTAGGTATAGGTGCGAACACCATCCACAACGGCGTCGCTCTTCACGGACTCAACGTACAGAACCTTGTCGGAAACTGCGTCAGAGGAGGTAGTCTTCACCACGATGGCCTCAACGCCGCCGTCCTTGTTCAGGTACATCTGAGCCCGAGCAACTGCGTTAGGAGCTGCCTTGTAAATTTCATCGGCAGCGATGTTGGCCACGCCGTTCTTCACGTACACGCTCTTCACGGTGTTGTCGTCGTCAAAGTCCACAAAGATGGTCTTCACACCGGAAGCAATGGTATACTGATCGTTGGTATTGGCAGTGATCTTGGTGTCACCAGCCTTGATTTCAACGGCCTTAACATCCAGATAGCCCTTGTTTCCAGCAGTATAAGCGCCGGAAACCACAGCGTAGTCATAGTTCTTGTTGGAGATGGTCTCATACTTAATGACAGAGCCATACACAGCAGCAGAAGCATCGCTGGTGCTGACATTAATGGAAACCTCAACACCCTTCATGTCCCAACCGGTCAGGGTGGCAACCAGCTTGCCGTTGACAAGAGTCTGATAGCTGTCGCCAACGATCATGAAGTTGGAGCTAGAGCCAGCATCCTTAATATAGGTGGCATAGCCATAAGCATCCAGATACAGGGTAACGTCCTTCTTGGTGGAAGAAATCTTGCTGGCATCCAAGGTAGCGAAATCATCGTCACGGATAGCAGCCAGCTTGTAAGCAGTGCCGCCGACGGTCACACCGTTGACAACGTTGCTGTTGTTGCGGGTAATGGCAGTCAGAGCACCAGTCACAACTGTGGGAGCCTTAGCGCTATCGACAGACCAAGAGGAACCGTCAGCGGTGTAAGTGGCCAGCATGTAATCCTCAGACTTAGCGCTCTTCAGATCAGCAAACGCATCGTCGTCGTCCTTCACAGAGGAAACAGCCTTGAAGTACTTACCACCGAGAACGGAATCGGTATCGTTACCAACCTCGTCCAGCTGCTTCAGGGTGATGGTCTTGCTGGAAACAGTGTTAACTTCCATCAGCTGAGTGCGGATAACCACAATGTCAGAGATGATGTCAGCGTTGTCCTCGTCCACATAGACCTCAACCACAATGCCGTTGCCGGTCAGGTCAACCAGCTTCTGAGCAACAGAGCTGTCGTTGGCCTTCACAGCATCAGTCATGTTCTTGTTGTTGAAGTAGTTAGCGCCCAGAGACTTGTCGTTGACAGTCACATTAGTGCCGCCATAGACCTTGTAGCCGTCCAGACCCAGATCCTTGACCTTGTCTTTGGCGGTGTCGCCAGAGGGAGCAGCGGTAAAGGAGAAGTCAGCAGCCTTGGCAAACTTGTCAATGGTCACGTTCTTGTAGGACCAACGAGTGGCAGGACGACCAAAGGTGGTGGTGGTGTCGGAGAGCTGCTTCAGATCGGCGAAGTGCTCCTCAGCAAACTGCATCTTCTTGTCGTTCTTAATGTTGCCATCGGTCTTGCTGTTGTTGACAACATCGGTGTGCTGGTTGTTACCAACGGTGACGTTGATATTCTCGCCAGTAACATTGACATTGTTGCCAACATACTCGACCTCGGTGGCCTTCAGGGTGTTCAGAGCCAGCTGGCAAGCCTGCTCACGGGTAATGCCGGCATTGCCCTGGAAGGGAGTCTTGAAGTCGTTGTACAGGCCGGCAACATTACCGACAGAAGCGACCTTCATGGTCCAGCCGGAGCCGGAGAAGCCCTCAACAGTGCCCTTGTAGCCCAGAGCGCCCAGCAGCATCTTCGCAAAAGCGTAGCCGGTCAGAGCAGCGGTGGGACGGAAGGTACCGTCAGAGTAGCCGTTGATGTAACCAGCGGTCTTGCAGTAGCTGATAACAGCGGCAAAGGTGTTGGTCACGGGCACGTCCTTGTAAGGAGCGGCAGCAACCGTCAGGGAAGAAGCGGCTTCGGAGCCGATCATCAGAGAAACGATGATCTTGGCAGCAGCGCCACGGGTCAGAGCCCCGGTGGGCTTAAAGGAACCGTCCTCATAGCCGGTGATAATACCGATCTTGTTGAGAACTGCGACAGCTTCCTCGTACTGGATCTCAGACTTGTCTTTGAGATCCTTGTAGTCGGTGGCGCCAGCGCCGATGGTGACCAAAGACATGGTCATAACCAGAGCCAGAACCAGGGAAAGGAACTTTTTCATGGATTTTCCTCCTTCAAAATTTACCGTTTCCGCTGTTTCACAAGACGTTTTCCAAAATGCTCTCACATTAAAAATCTAAGAGCTATGGTTTATGTACCCGTTAGGCAGCTTCCGCGGCATTTGGTTTTGAACATCCGAGGAGGACTTTTGTTGCCCGGCGCACATACCGTGGCTAGCCGGTCCCGTATCTGCTCCGGGAACTGAAGGTACCGCCTCATTTGTTCATGTTGGATTCTAGCAGAAGTCATTTTGAAAAGCAAGGGGATTGCGGCGGTTGTAATATAAACGTAACATTGGATCGCTTTTGTTCCATCACTCTTAATAGTTACTCTAGCCGGAAGGGCTTTCCCCGCTGTCACAGCAACGTGCAGAAGCATGATCCAAGCAATATATAAAGTAAAGGAGAACCCCGAGAATTCCTGTTTGTCAGGTATCCCCGGGGTCCCCCAATCTTATTTCCGCAGGAAAGCACGCTGCTTTCATAATCGGCCGCGCCCTCTGGTGCGGACCAAAAAAGTCCTCAGGGATTCGGAAGCGTATAGCGGTTCATATCCACCTGCAGATCCTGTACAAAGTTGCTGTCCTGTTTGATATTGTGGAGATATACATGGGCGTCGATATCCCGGCGATTGGTTTCGATCACACACACCGCGATATTAGAGCAGTGGTCGGAGGCGCGCTCGAAATTCGTCAGCAGATCATTTAAAATAAAGCCCAGCTGGATGGTGCACACTCCGCTTTGCAACCGCTCAATATGCCGCAGGCGAATCTCCTCGATCAAACGGTCAATCGTCTCCTCCAGCGGCTCCACACGGGCGGCGGCCTCCGGATCGTTGGCGGCAAAAGCGTCAAACGCGCGGTCTAAAATTCCGCTCAGAGCCTGCGTCAAAACTTCCAGCTCCTGCTTTGCGCTGTCGGAAAATGTCAGCTGCTTGTCGTGAAGTTCCTGCGCCGATTCCTGAATGTTCAGCGCGTGGTCGCCGATCCGTTCAAAGTCCCCGATGCAGTGCAGCATCCGGCTCACCTGACGGCTGTTATCGCCGGAGAGGCCGTGGCGGGAAATCTGCACCAGATAATCCCCCAGACGGTCCTCATAGGTGTCCAGCTTGTCCTCATTCTCCAGAATCACGGCTTCCCGCTCTGAGGAATAGGTTTCCAACTGTTCAATGGAAAGCAGAAAGTTTTTGTGCGCAACCTCGGACATCTTCCCTACCATCGTGATGCACTCGTTGATGGCCGCCCCGGGGGTGCGGAGCAGCAGAGGATCAAGAAACGCAAACTGCTCACTCTTCGTTTCGGTTTTGACCAGAACGCAGGCCAGTTTTTCCAGCTGCTTGGAGAAGGGCAGCAGCATGGCGGTGGTCAGCACGTTGAAGATTGTGTGGCAGAGGGCCACACTCATCGCATTGGCCGGATCGTTCATAAAGGTAAAGGGCAGGAAGCTCCCCGCGCCATAGAACAAAACAAGACAGATCACCGTACCGATGATATTAAAGGAGATATGGACCGCCGCCACCCGCTTGGCATTGCGGCTCACTCCGATGGAGCTGAGTATGGCGGTGACGCAGGTTCCGATATTTTGGCCCATGATAATGGGGATCGCCATGCCATAGCTGATGGAGCCGGTCATGGCCAGCGCCTGCAAAATGCCCACCGATGCGGCAGAAGACTGGATCACGCCGGTAAATACCGCGCCCACCAGCACGCCCAGCAGCGGATTCTGGAAAGCCGTCAGAATACTGGCAAATTCCGGAGAGTCCGCCAGCGGGCTGACAGCCGCTTTCATCAGCTCCATGCCGTACATCAAAATGGAAAAGCCCATCAAAATCCGACCGATATCCCGCCGCTTCTGCTTTTTGGAGGTCATAATCATCAAAATGCCGACCAGCGCGATCACCGGGGAAAAATTCTCCGGCTTCAGCAGATTCACCCAGACATTTTCACTCTCAATCCCGCTGAGAGCCAAAATCCACGCCGTCAGTGTCGTGCCGATGTTGCTGCCCATGATGACGCCAATAGTCTGTCCCAGTTCCATCACGCCGGAGTTCACAAGGCCCACCAGCATCACGGTCATAGCGGAGGAAGATTGGATGGCGATGGTAATGCCCGCGCCCAGTAAAAGGCTCTTCATGGGGTTGGAGGTCATGCGCTTCAGGGTGCGCTCCAGCTTGCCGCCCGCCATTTTCTCCAGACTCTTGGACATGGTGTTCATGCCAAAGAGGAAAAAGGCCAGACCGCCGCAGAGGGTAAAGACGGAAAAAATGTCCATCAAATGGTTCTCCTTTGTATTTTACACGGAATTTACATCCGCCGGTTTTGCGCACCGCGCATCAAAAACAGGACTGCAAAAGTTTACACAATGACATTATATAGGGAAACTGTCCGTATAGGAAGACCCGCAATGTTAAATCTACGTAAAATCTCCCTCCCCGTCCCCACTTACTTCCAAAGCTCCGTCAGTTTCGGCGCGGCGGTACGCCCCTGAAAGTATCCGTCCTGCCACAGGGCTCGGATCTTCTCCAAATCCTTTTCCGTTCGGGAATAACCCTTGGTGGATTCCGGTGCAATCACCATCACCCGGCCCTCCCGTTCCAGCCGGAACAGCCGTTCCCTGTTTTCGTTGTAATCGTCCGCCCGGCGGCGCATGGTATCCAGAAAATTCGGATAGTTCCGGTAGTGCCGCTGGATAAGCCGGTCGGTTTTCTCCACGCCCCGGACGTAAGAACGCTCCCGCGTCAGCACCACCAACAAATGCTCACAGCCCTGCTCCAGCGCCCGCTGCCACGGGATCGGGTCGGCGCAGCCGCCGTCCAAATAGGGCTGATCGTTAATATGGAAGATGGGGAACAGCAGCGGCATGGCGCAGGTGGCCTGTAAAACCGTGAAATGCTCGTCCTGCCGAGGAATGGGGAGATAATCCGCTTTTCCGGTATTTAAATTTGTCAAAACCGCCTCCGCTTCGCCGGGATAGGAGGCAAACGCCTCATAATCAAAGGGGATATACTGGTTTGGGATATCCTCATAGGCAAACTTCAGCCCAAAATAAGACCGGTTTTTGCGGTCCAGCAGATTTCCAACGCCCATGTACCGCCGGTCATTGGCGTAATGGCAGACGATGTTCAGATTCCGCCACTTCTGCCGGGAAAGATAGCTCACGCCGTAAGCCGCCCCGGCGGATACGCCGATAAAATAGTCCGGCAGCAGTCCCGCGTCCAGCAGCGCGTCGCATACGCCGGTAGAAAAAATGGTGCGGAGCGCCCCGCCTTCTAAAACAATTCCTGATCTCATCTCTTCACCTCAAACGTTCAAAGGCGCTCCAGCACCAGCAGTGCCGACCGCGCCAGCAGCGCCGCGCCCAAAGGCAGCGCCGCATCGTTGGTGCGGAAATCCGGGCTGTGCCACGGGGCGTTTTCCCGCCCCGGAAATCCGCTGCCCAGCCAGTAGAAAAAGGCGGGAACCTCCTGCCCGTACACCGCAAAATCCTCGCTGCCCATGTCCGGCGGCGGACAGGCCACGTTTTCAGCGCCCGCAGTCTCCGCTGCGGCGCATTCCGCGATCTCTGCCAAAGAGGCGGCGTTCCGCGTCACCGGAACCTGCGGGAGCAGCTGCGTCTCCGCCTGACATTCGTAAGCCGCGGCCACGCCCGCCGCCAGATCCCGCAGCCGCTGCGCCGCCCGCTGGCCCGCCGCGTCCCGGAGATAGCGGATGCTGCCCGTTACGGAGAGAGAGGACGGAACAAAAAAGTCCGGCGCATCTGTGTGAACCGAGTACACCGCACATACCAGCGCGTCCTGCGGGTCGGTGCTGCGGCTGACAATGGTCTGCACCCCGTCAATCAGTGCCGCCCCAGCCACCACCGGGTCCACGCATTTGTGGGGCGATCCCCCGTGGCCCGGTCTTCCCCGCAGTATCACGCGAAAATTGATCTTTCCCGCCATAATCGGCCCATTCCGTACGGCAATCTGTCCCGCCGGCAGCTCCGGACGATTGTGGAGACCGAAGATGCAGTCCGGCTTTCCGCCCATTCGCTCCCAAAGCCCGTGGTCCAGCAGCGTGCGCGCGCCCTGCGTCTCCTCCTCGGCGGGCTGAAACAAAAATGCCACCCTGCCGGAAAGCGTCTCTTTTCGGGCAGAAAGCAGCTTTGCCGCGCCATAGAGGCAGGCGGTATGAAAGTCGTGGCCGCAGCCGTGCATCAACCCCGCCGTTTCTGAGCGGACAACGTGGTTCTGGTTCTCCGTTTGGGCGATGGCGTCGATGTCCGCCCGCAAAGCGGCAGTCTTGCCATGCCTCTCCCCTTCCAAAACCGCCACCACGCCGGTGTCCATCCCCATGTCCACCAGGCAAAGGCCCAGTGCGGCCAGCTTTTCCTTCAGCAGCTCGGTCGTCCGCCGTTCCTGAAAACTGCTCTCCGGGTGACGGTGCAGGTCCTCTTTAAAGGCCAGCATTTCCCCGTACAACCCCGCCGCCTGCGTATCCAGCAGCTCCATCTTCATACGCCCCCATCCTGCTTTCCGCCCACAGTGTACGGACGGCTTCCATTTTGGCGCGGTTTTTGAAAATCGCGCAATTTTATAGATTTATCATACGCTTTTTTTCAGGTTGGGGCAAGAGCGACGCCAAAAAGACGAGAGACGCCCTCGAAGGGCGTCTCTCGTTTTCAATGCACAGTAGGGTTAGGCCGCGGGAATCGTCAGAACCTGACCAACCTGAATGTCGTTGGCATTCTTGATGATCGCGGTGTTGGCCCGATAGATCACGGTCCACTTGGTGCCGGTGCCGTAGAACTCCTGAGAGATGGTCCACAGGCAGTCACCCGACTTCACGGTATAGGAACCGCCGGCCACGGGGGTGCTGGGCGTTGTGGGCGTGACAGGCACGGTGGGCTTGGCCGGAGTCGTTGGGGTGGTGGCCGTCTCGCCGCCGGTCAGCGCGGGCAGTTTGCCCGCGGCCCGCAGCTCGGGACCGTTCAGGGAGGCGATGTTGGGTGTGCGTCCATCCTCAGAGGTGGGGACGGTGATCTCGCCGGAACGGACCTTCTCATAGATCAAGTCCTTCTGGGGATCGTTGAGATCCGCGCCCACGATCTTCCAGTTGTGGTCGCACTCAGGCATCAAGGGCGTCTTCATCGCCGCCACATAATTGGTAATCATATCGCGAACCGCGCCGCCCTCGTACACCACGTCGGACTCGTTCAAAAGTCCCGCAGTGACAAGGCCGCCATAGCGGTAGTTGTTCAGGGCCAGCACCAGCGTCTGGGTATCGCTGAGGGGCTTGCCCTGATAGGTGACGTTCTGGATGCGGGAACCGGCGGGCTTGGAGATGTTGATCTCATAGTTCACACCGGCAAACTCGTCGTAGTTGTACATCCGGATGTCGGGGTTGAAACTGATGGTCACATCCCCCGCCTTGTACTGGTTGAAGAAGTTGCCCGCCTGCAGCTCCATGATGGCCTTGAGCTGCTTGCCGGTGACCTTCACGCCGTACAGCGTGTTGTCATACTTGTAGATTTTCACGCTGTCCCGATTCAGGAAGGGGCCCTTTTCCAGATTGGAGGTGGAATCAAACAGGGCGGCCAGAGACACATCCGCGCCCACCTCTTCCATCTGCACCTTGTTGATGAGATCGAGAACGGCGTTGTCCTCCAAAATGGCGCTGGGGATGCCGGGAAGAACTTCCACGGGGTTCAAGAACGTCTCACCGACCTCGCCCACCTGCTTGGCAGCCAAAGCCTTGCTCTTTTGATCCAGAGACTTGAATTTTGTCAGGAAAGCCGCATCCGGAGTGACGGTGGAGCAGTCGATCAGATCGGCGTCGGTCTTGGCCACGTCCCACTTGCCGTCCTTTTTCTCCAGAGAGAAGGTGACCTTGGAAACATATTGGGCGTTGGAGCCGGGCTCCAGCACGGGCACGCCGTTGATGGTTTCGTTCACCTTGGAGTGAGCATGACCGATAAACAGCGCGTCAATCTGATCGCCGTATTTCTCGGCTACCTGACGGATACCCTCGGTGCCGTATTCGCCGTCCAGACCATAGTGGATGGAACCGATAATCACATCCGCCTTGCCTTCCAGTTCCTTGAGGATCTTGCCAGTCTCCTCCATGGGCGTGGTAAAGGTCATGTTGTTATAGTGGGTGGGGTCGGATTTTTCCCAGATGGGAATGTGGGGCGCGTCGATGCCGAACACGGCCACCTTCACGCCGTTCACGTCAAAAATTTTGTAAGCGTCCAGCCAGCGGGAGCCGTTTTTCTGATAGATGTTGCCCGCCAGAGTGACGCCGTTGAATTCCTTGATTTCCTTCGTTACGTAGTTGAAGCCGAAGTTAAACTCGTGGTTGCCCAGAGTCCAAGCATCATATTTCAGATAGTTCAGGGCGTCGATCATGGGTTCGGGCACTTCGTCCTTAAATTCCTGAATGTAGTTGGCCTGTGTGGAGTCGCCGGTGTCGATCAGGAGCAGATTTGGGTCCGTCTTCCGCTCCGCCGCAATGATCGCCGCCGCGTGGGCCATGCTGGTCTTGCTTTCCTTGTTGGATGCGTAGTCATAGGGGTTAATCATGCCGTGCAGGTCGCTGGTCTGGAGGATGGTGACCGTCTGAGTGGTGTCCGCCGCCAAAGCAGGAACAGCCAGACTGACCGCCATGACCAGAGCCAGGAGCAATGCTGAGAGTTTTTTCCTTTTCATCTTTCAGCCTCCTTCAAGATATTCCCAACGGGAGATGGCTCCATTATAGCGCTTGTCCGGCCGGTTCACAATAGTTTTCACAAATTTTTGATGCAGGCGCAGAATTCATCCGGCAAAATCGCACAAAGGCGAACCTTTTCGCGCATCGGCGGCAGCCATGGAAAAAACGGCGATGTTACCCCTCCAAAAGCCCCTGATCGCGATAGAACTGCGCCGCTCCGGGATGGAGGGGCACCGGAAGATTGCGGTATAGGAATCCGTCCTCGCTTATGGCGGAGAGGGCGGCGGGCCGTTCCTTCAGCCCGTCGGCAGACTCCCAGAGAAGCCGGGCAATGGTCCCCGCCAAATCGTCGTCCATGTCCGCGTTTACGCACAGCAGGCACTTCACGCCAAAGGTTTCTATATCCTCCGTCTGCCCGGGGTAAGTTCCGGCGGGAATCACGCCCCGGATATACTGGGTGTTTCCCTGCAAAATGGCGTCCAGTTCCTCCTCCGTGAACCGCAGAAGGCGGCAGGGCGTTTGCTCTGCCAAATCGCTCAGGCCCTTAACCGGTATTCCGGCAAACCCATAGAGCGCGTCCAACTCTCCGTTCAGCAGCGCTTCTCCGCCGGAGCCAAGTCCCTGATTTTCAAGCACGGTGTTGTCAACGCTTAGTCCCACGGCGGAAAGCGCGGCCCGCGCGGAAACCTCTGTGGCGGAATCTTCCGGACCAACGGCCACCCGCATTCCCAAAAGGTCATGAACATGCTCAATATCAAGGGACTCCGGAACCATCCAGTTGGACAGGCTCACATACAGCGCGCCAATTACCCGCAGGCTGGGCATGGGGCTGTCTTCAAATTCGTCCTTGCCGTGCCAAGCGCGCCACGCCACGTCGCCGCTGACCAAACCCATGTCGATCTGTCCGTCCCGCAGGCTTTCCACATTGGTAAAGGAGCCGCTGGACGCGCTGGTATTGATTTTCAGGGATGGCGTGTATTGATCCAGCACTTCCGCCACCGCCCGGCCCACTGGGTACATGGTGCCGCCGCTGTCGGCGGTGCCGATGGTCAGAACCCGAATCTCCTTCGGAGTTCCCTGCCATCCTTTCAGGCCGCAGCCCGGCAGCAAACAGATTGCCGCCAAAAGGCCCGCAAAAATTCGGCGCCGCAGACGACCAACATTCTTTCCCATCCTCTCACCATCCCTTTCATGGTTTTTCTTTTTTTAAGAAACCCCGCACAAGCGCGAACCGCATACGGACATCCGCAGCAAAACCCAAATAAACGTGCGCCCGCTTTGCGGACACACGCACGAATTGGAGTCACTGTGCGATATTTTGATGAAGCTGCCCGCCTGCAAAGCGGACAGATGCGCATATCAGATTTGCTTCGTACTTAATTATAGCACGGTCTTCGATATTTTTCCATGCTTTTATAAGCAGAGCGGGCGTCCCACAGGGGACGCCCGCTCTGCTTATCAATCATTGTTGTTTTTCTCAGCGCACCAAGAAACTGCCAAATAGAGAGAGGAAAATGGGATTGTAGATATCGTCAATGATAACTGCAAAGGAGGGATACAGCACCCAAGCAATATTGTGCCAACCATACTGGTCCATAACCGCTTTTTCGTTGGCCACGGCGTTGGGTCCGGAGCCGCAGCCCCAACCGCAGTTGCCGGCGGCCATAACCGCTGCACCGTAGTCCCGGCCAAACATGTTGTAAGATACAAAGATGCCGAACAGGGCCATCAAAATCGCCTGACCAATCAGGATCACGCCCATCTGGCCCGCCACAGGCGCCAGCTTAGTGATATCAATGGTCATCAGCACCAGCGCCAGGTACAGCTCCAGGAACATATGCTCAATGGCGTCCACTTCCGGGGTGTAGAACTTGATGTGGAAGGCTTCCATCACGTTGCGGGCAATCGCGCCGGCAAACAGGCAGCCGATGAACTTGGGCATCTCGATCATGGGAATGCTGTCCAGCAGCATGTAGATGGGCATGCCCAGCGCAGCCAGCAGCAAGCACATTGCAAACATAGAGATCATGCGGCCGTTATCCAGACGGGGCGCTTCACCGGACATCACTGCTTCCGGCTTGTCGTTGGGGTCGGCTTTCAGCCCGTGACGGCTGATGAGGAACGCGGCCACAGGGCCGCCAATCAAAGAGCCCATGATGTTGCCCAGCGTACCGGCGGCAACGCCGATGGTGGTGGCCTCCGGCGCACCCATATTCTCAAAAATAGGGCCAAAGGCGGAGGCAGTGCCCACGCCGCCGCTCATAGCGGAGGAGGAACACTGAAGCGCCAGCAGCGGGTGCAGACCCACCAGATTGCCGATGGCAACCCCCAGCAAATCCTGCAGCGTAATTAGCAGACAGGCGCCCACGGCAATCAGAACGCACAGCTTGCCGCCGGCGTGCTTGATCATCTTCCAGCTGAAGCCGAAGCCCACGCACAGGAAGAACAGATTCTGGCACAGGTCTTTCATCACCGTCACGTCAAAGGAAAATGCCATCGCACCGGACATTTTGATGAAGGAGACGACCAGCGAAAAAATCAGGCCGGAAACTACCGGCGCGGGGATCGCATACTTCTGCAAGAGCTTGGAGTGCCTTACAATGGCCCGGCCTAAGAAAATCACAAAGGCGGCAAAGCCCAATGCAGAGAGGTACTCAAACTTGAACGAAGCGATGGCTCCGTCTGCGGCGGGAGTATAGGTCCCAAAATAACCTAAAATGTTTTCCATAGATATTCTTCCCTTCCTAACTGTCGGCCCCTTTTTCTCCGGAACCTTCCTTAGCATAACCCTAACACGCTCTCAGTATATAAAGGGGAGAGAAGAAATTTCAATTTTTAGTAACTATCGTAAACGTTTAGTAGGTAAAATTTTCGACATTTTTGCCTTTTCATACAGCTTTCGACTTCTTTTTTTGTTTATTTTACTCAAGGTAGTATTGAATGGAGGGCCTGCCGCCGGTCTGATAATCAATGCGGCTGCTGATCTCCCGGATCTCGGTCAAATAGTTCATATACCGCCGCACCGTGATACGGGACAGACACACCTGCTCCGCCACCTCCTCGCTGGTGTGGCCCTCGCCCCGATGAGCCTGTAAAAATTCCCGAATCATCTGCATAGTGGCGGCGTTCAGCCCCTTGGCCAGCGGCTCTGATACGGCAGGCTGGCCTGTGCCAACCGTCATGCGGTCGATGGCCGCCTGATCCAGCGCCGTCTCCTGAATCTCCCATTGCTCCCGGCTCTGGCGAAACCGTTCCAACGCCTCCTGAAATCGTTTATACTCAAAGGGTTTCACCAAATAGTCCACCACACCCCGCAAAAACATCTGCCGGATAGTCTGCGCGTCGCTGGCGGAGGTGACCATGATGATCGCCGGAGCTTTGCCCATGCCGTGGAGCCGGTCCACAAATTCCATGCCGTTCATCATAGGGGTGTAAAAGTCCAAAATAATCAACGGCACATCGTGCCCTTTCAAATATTCCAACGCGCCCACTCCGCTGGGGAACACCGCCTCCACAGCAAAGCCCGACGTGTTCTCCACATACTGGCGGTTGATGGCCGCCACCATGGGATCGTCCTCAATAATCACGACGGAAACCATCACTCCGCCTCCTCTCTGGTAAAGGTCACGGTAAAGCTGGTGCCCTCCCCCGGTTCTGTTTCCACGTCAATTTTTCCGCCGTACCGGCGTACCACGGTCTGCACGGCGTTGAGTCCCGTCCCCCGGTACGCACCCTTGGTGGAAACGCCTTTTTCAAACATGTGCTGGCGCACCTGCGGCGAAATGCCGCCTCCGGTGTCGCTGCACACCAGCAGATTGCAGTCCGGACGGCAGTACAATTCAAACTCAATCTCCCGGACAGGATGCTCGCCGGAGGAAAGCTCCTCGATGGCGTTTTCCAAAAGGTTGCCCATCACGGTCACCATATCCTCCACGGGGATCAGCAGGTCCTGCTCGATACACACGCTGTTTTCCCCCAGCGTCAGCAAAATCCCCCGCTCCGCCGCGTGGAGCATTTTCCCGATCATCAGCGCGCACAGCTCGGATACCCGCAGCGCTTCCGCGGTCTGGCAGATCAGCTGTCCGGAGATCAGGTTGCTGTTGACGATAAACCGGATGGCCTCCTGCGTTTTCCCTGTTTCCAAATAGCCCAAAATCACATGGAGCTTATTGGAAAATTCGTGATTATAGGAGCGCAGAGCGTCGATCATGCTCCGCGCGCCAAACAGCTCGTCGGACATGTGCAGCATCTCCGTCCGGTCATAGAGAATGGTCAAGACTCCCTGAGGCGCGTCATTTTCCCGCTCCCGAATGGGAATCTGGCCCGCCAGCACCGAGTGTCCGTCCACGATCCAAGAGCGGCGCTCCTCCGCCTTGCCGGTGCGCAGCACCTCCTCCTGCCGGGAATCGGGAAACAACTCCCCGACAGACCGCCCCACCAGCGGGGTATTTTCCCCAAAAATTGCCTGAGCCGCCGGATTGGCAAAGAGCACCTTCCCCGCCGCGTCGGACGCTACCAGCCCCTCTGCCACAGCACCCAGCACCTCGTCCTGCCGGAGATAGCGGCTGAGCAGTTCCTCCGGGCGAAAGCCCATCAGCGTCCGGCGCAGGAAACGCAAAATCGCGTGGGTCAGGAAAAAGCTCACCAGCAGCATCACTGCCATAATGGCCAGATGAAGCACCAATATATTTCTCAGCCGTGCGGTGAGGACGCCGCTGAACACAGAAACCATCACAAAGCCGATGATTGCCCCGTCCTCTCCGCGAACGGCGTGAAACGCCCGGCGCTGCATCCCCATGGTGCTGTACCCGGTGGTAATATAAGGTTCCGCCCCCTCTAAAATGGGACGTTCCTCCCCGTCCACATAGGACTCTCCGGTTTTCTGGCGGTCTGTGTGATAAAAGCGCAGCCCGCTCTTGTCGCAGATCACCGCCGAGCTGATGTCCGCGATGCTGTCGCACAGAGCGTCCATACTCCGGGTGGCGTTGGGAGACGGATACCCCGCCTTCAGCATGGCGATCACGCTTGGAAGTTCACTGACATAGGCCGCCGAGCCGCTGATGGACGCGTCCACCTGATTTCTCTGGCGGGTCAGGTCCAAGTAAAGCGACAGCCCCAGGGACAGCAGGATCACTAGTGCGGACAGCAGAAGAAAGGAGCGGTACAGTTTCCGCTCCAACGCATTTTGCCCGTTTTTCTCGCTCATGCCCCACCTCCTGCCGGACTGCTCTGTCGTCCGTTTTGTCCACTATACACCGTTTTTCTCTTCGGTTCAACGCCCGGAAAGCGGAATTGCTTTCAGCAAGCAAGAGCCGTCCCGCTCCAATTGGAGCGGGACGGCTCTTATTCAATCATCTCAGCAGTCAGAAAGCCCAGCTCAGCCTTTCAGTGTGATGGGATAGGCGCCGGAGTCGTGGAGCTTTTTCAGTTCCTCCGCCACCCGGTCCCGGTCCTCATGATAGGTCATGCCGAACCAGCGGTCCGCAGAGTGGAGGACCGATACCTCCATCCGCCCGGTATCCAGTTCATGCCCCACCATCACCGGAAGCAGGCACTCCGCCTTGATGTTCTCCCCCGCCTCGGTGCGGAGAAAATTTTCAAAATAGGCGTTCAGTGCCGGAAAAATGCTGGGCGTGAACCCCCAGAAGTTCATGGACACCACCGTATCCGGAGAGAGGGTGCGGTCTTCTGCCAGATCTTTCAGCGTGCCGTCCGGATAAAGCTGAATCTTCAGCGCCTCCCGCACAGACTGGAGCTTTCCGTCCGCCACAGCGCAAACACCCCGGGACACCGTTCCGTGCAGGCTGGCGGTATTCTTCAAAAGATATCCCACCATGGTTCCCCGTCCGCTTTCGGGCAGAGCCGTCAACTCTTGGTAAATGGTGCGGTAGGCGTCGATCCCATAGTAATCGTCGGCATTGATGACACAAAACGGCTCATGGACCGCCTGCGCCGCGCAGAGCAAGGCGTGAACCGTTCCAAAAGGCTTTGTCCGCTCCACGGGAATTTGATAAAAATCCGGCACGGAGGAAAAATCCTGAAAGGCGTAAGCCACCTCTACCGGCGTTCCATCCAGCGCGGTGCGCTTGCGGAGATAGTTCCCGCAGATACGCTCCATCAGCTCCTCCATCTCCGGCTTGATGATAAAGACCACCTTGTTAAAGCCCGCCCGCAAAGCGTCATAAATGGAATACTCCATTAAAATCTCATTGTTGGGACCAATGCCGTCCACCTGTTTGCTGCCGCCATATCGGGAGCCAAGTCCCGCCGCCATGATGACAAGAGTAACTTTCATAAACCCTCCATACGTTCGCCGCGCAGCCCGCAGCGGCAGGCGCGCATGTTGCGTATTATTTGCGTAATTTCAAAACGGCATTTCACCGTCCTGCCCTTACCATACACTTTTGCGCCGCTGTTTGCAACAGCAAAACAAATCCCTTGACTTTTTTTCGTCAGTGTCTATAATATGAAAATGATTTTCATTTTCACAGGAGGGACGGTTGATGGCCTATTCCACAAAACAGCAGCAGGCGATTTTAAACTGCCTGAAGCAGCGGCGGGACATGCCGATGTCCGCGGCGGATTTGGCGGCGGAACTGCGCCAGAGCGGGCAGCCCGTGGGCCTTGCCACCGTGTATCGCCAGATGGAAAAGATGGAGGCAGCGGGTCAGGTTCACAAAGTGAATACCGAGGAGGGGGCCTACTTTCAGTATTGCAGCCACCCGGAGGGAGATAGGAAACAGGACTGCCTCCTTTTAAAGTGCGAGTCCTGCGGGCGCATTCTTCATCTGGACTGCACGCAGCTGCAGCCCCTGTACGAGCATCTGCTGCAAGAGCATCATTTTACGGTGGACCACCGGCGGACCCTGTTTTCCGGACTGTGCGAAGCCTGCGCGAAAAAGGAGCGAAAAGATGGAGAGCAATGAACTGATTGTCTGTCGGGACGCCGCCTTGGGCTATGAGGGCCGGGCGGTGCTGACGGGCTTGAATCTCAGCGTGTCCGCCGGAGATTATCTCTGTGTGGTGGGCGACAACGGGTCGGGAAAGTCCACGCTGATGAAGGGGCTTTTGGGCCTTCTCTCTCCCATGGCGGGCAGCATTGACCGGGCGGCGGAGCTGAAAAACGGCGCGATTGGATATCTTCCCCAGCAGACACAGGCCCAGAAGGATTTCCCCGCCACGGTATATGAGGTGGTGCTGTCCGGCTTTTTGAATCAAAAAGGGTTTCGCTTTTTTTATACGGCAGCCCAGAAGACCGCCGCGCTGCAAGCCATCGGCAAGCTGGGCATCCTTGAATTAAAGGATCGGTGCTATCGGGACCTCTCCGGCGGGCAGCAGCAGCGAACGCTGCTGGCCCGGGCGCTGTGCGCCGCCAGCCGGCTGCTGATTCTGGACGAGCCGGTCACGGGGCTGGACCCCGCCGCCGCGCAGGACCTTTATAAAACGCTGCGCTATCTCAACGAAAAAGAGGGCATGGCGGTGGTCATGGTGACTCACGACCTGCGCTCCGCGCTGGAAAATGCGCAAACGGTGCTGCACATCGGCAAAACGAGTTGGTTTTACGGCAAGGTGGAAGAATACCTCCAGTCGCCGGAGGGCCGCCGGTTCCGGAAGGAGGAGCAGTGATGAATCTTGTGCAAATGTTCTCCTGGCCGTTTATGCAGCGGGCATTGGTGGTGGGCATTCTTGTGAGCCTGTGCGCGGCGCTTTTGGGAGTGTCGCTGGTTTTAAAGCGCTATTCCATGATCGGCGACGGCCTGAGCCATGTGTCCTTCGGGGCGCTGGCAGTAGCGGTGGCACTGGGCGTCACGCCGCTGTACTTTTCAATTCCCGTGGTGATTCTGGCGGCGTTTTTTCTCTTGCGGCTGGCAAACTCCGGCAGCCGCCTCGGCAGCGACGCGGCCATCGCGGTGGTCAGCGCGTCGGCTCTGGCCATCGGCATTCTGGTAATCTCCCTGACCACTGGCATGACCACGGACGTGGACAACTATATGTTTGGCAGCGTGCTGGCCATGACGGAGACGGACGTGGTGCTCTCTGCGGTGGTGTCCGCCGCGGTGCTGGTTTTGTTTGTTCTCTTTTACCACAAGCTGTTTGCCATTACCTTTGATGAAAATTTCGCCCGGGCCACCGGGATGCGGGTGGAACTGTACAATACTCTCCTCTCCATCCTGACGGCGCTGACCATCGTGCTGGGAATGCGGATGATGGGAGCCATGCTGATCTCGTCTCTGGTCATTTTTCCGGCGCTGACCGCCATGCGTCTGTTCCGCAGCTTTCGGGGCGTGGTGCTCTGCGCGGGCGTCACCGCCGTTCTCTGCTTCTGCGCGGGGCTGATCTTCTCCTTCGCGCGGTCCACGCCTGTGGGCGCCACCGTGGTGGCGGCGGATCTGATTTTATTTCTGCTGGCCTGCGTTGTGGAACGGCTGCAAAAGAAAGTCTGAGGCAATCCCGCGCGATTGGTTGCAGACGGTTTGTGGGAAAATTTTGCGGTAAAAAAAACGCACTTGCGCGATGCTGCCTTAAATAATTTTTCCTGACCCAAACTTTCCCGCCCTGCTCCGCCGTCTTACAGACGAAGGGCACGCGGGTGGACCGACGTACGCGGGACTGCCCCGCCGCTCTTGAAAGGAGGCTTTTGATGATCCCCGAAAATCAGCGAAAACAGGTGGAAGCTCAGATCATGGAGTCCTACACGTCCATGTATAGGCTGGCCTACACCTATGTCAAGAACCCGGACGACGCCATGGACATTGTGCAGGAGAGCGTCTGCAAGGCAATCTCCTCTTCCGGCGAACTGCGAAGTAAACCCGCACTGAAAAGCTGGCTGTGTCGCATTGTGGTCAATACTGCGCTGGATTTCCTGCGCAGGCGGTCCCGGGAAACCGTGTCTGAGGCCCCGCCCGAGGAGGGGCGCGAGGACGTATACCGGGATCTGGACACACTCCGGGCGCTGGATGTGCTGGACGAAAAAGAACGGGCCGTGATCGTCCTCCGGTTTTTCGAGGATCTGAAATTACAGGATATTGCCGATGTCACCGGTGACAATTTGAACACGGTCAAAACCATCCTGTACCGAAGCCTTAAAAAGTTGAAAATCCAACTGACGGAAGGAGCATCCGCGTCATGAATGAAAACAATTTAAACGAGACGAAGGAACTGGAGACGCTGAAGCGGGAATACGAGTCGATTCCCATCCCGGAGGGTCTGGAATTCCGTGTCCGCTCGTCCATCGCTCAGGCAAAGAATGCCGAAAACACAGAAAACGCGCAGAACACGCAAAGCACACAGGCCCGGGAATCGCATCCTGCGAAGAAACACCGGTATCTGAGAAAAGTGTTCGGCACCTGCGCCGCCGCCATGCTGACAGTTGTGGTTCTGGCCAATTCCGGCGCAGGCGTGGCTCACGCCATGGAACAGGTTCCCCTGCTGGGCCTGATTACCAAGGTGGTCACATTCCGCACCTATGAAGATCAGCGGGGAGACACCGTCTCCGCCACCATCAACGTCCCCGAGGTGGAAAATGGCGGAGAGCTGAACGACGCCATTCAGGCATACACCGACACCATCATTGCCGAGTATGAAAAAGACGCCGCTTCGAGTGAAGAATACGCAAACGATCCCGACGCACCCACGGCGGAGACGAATCACTATGAACTGAATCTGGACTACACCGTGGCCACAGACAACGCCGCCCTGTTCGCCCTGCGGTTCAACAAGAGCGTGGTCATGGCCAGCGGAAACGAGTCTGTGAAAATCTACAACGTGGACAAGGCCACGGGGAAGATTTTGACCTTGGGCGATCTGTTCCAGTCGGGCAGCGGCTATCTGGACGTGCTGACCAAAAACATCCAAGCCCAGATGCGCACGCAGATGGACGCGGACGAGAACGTATATTATTGGCTGGATGATGAGGTGACCGATTGGAACTTCACCGCCCTTGACCCGAACACAGCGTTCTACGTGAACGAGAACGGGCAGCTCACCATCGTATTTAACGAGGGCGACGTGGCACCCATGTATATGGGCGTGGTTGAGTTTACCATTCCCACGAACGCCATCTCGGACATTGCTGTCCCCGGCTATCTGAAATAATTTTTTATCAAACAGGACCGGAGCGCGCCATGCGCTCCGGTTTTTGTCATTTTCCGCTCAGATTTTCTTTGAAATTTCACAGAAAATACTTGCATTTCGGGAAAAATCGTGATACTGTTATCAAGGTAGTATTGGTGGTTTTGTGGAGTGGGCCTAGTGTCCGCTCTTTTTGTTGGCCTTTTTCCAAAGGCCACAATTTGAAAAAAATGGAAGTTTTTTGGCCTGAACGGCGTGAAAGGGAGGCATTTCCTTGAAAAAGATTACGGAACTGACCGCAGATCTGGCGGCCCCCATCATTGCGGAGCGGGGCTGCGCCCTCTGGGACGTGGAATACGTGAAAGAAGCGGGCGCTTGGTATCTGCGGGTGCTGCTGGACAAAGACGGCGGCGTGGACATTCTGGACTGCGAGGCCATTTCAAGAGCGCTGTCGGATCTTTTAGACGAGGCGGACCCCATTGAGGGCAGCTATACGCTGGAGGTCGGCTCCGCGGGCGCGGAGCGGGCGCTGAAGCGCCCCGGCGATTTTGCAAAATTCATGGGCAGTCCCGTTACCGTGAAGCTGTATCGCAATCGTGACGGACGAAAGGAGTTCGCCGGTATCCTCGCCGGATACGACGAGGCCACTGGAACCGTCACCGTGCGCGTGGGCGAACAGGAAATGATTTTTGAAAAGGCGGACACCGCGCTGGTGCGTCTGCGAGTGGAGTTCTCCTGATCCGGGAAAAATAAAACAGGCGAAGAAAACGTATCATATCATAAAAGGAGTACAGGCAATGAGAGGCAAGAAGCAGAAGGAACCCGCCGGCATGAATTGCAGTGAGATTTTTACCGCGCTGGAAATGATTGAAAAAGAGCGGAATATCCCCCAATCCTTTATGCTGGATAAGATCGTTCAGGCGCTGACCACCGCCTATAAGCGGGACTGCAAGGATCAGGTGGACAACGTGATCGTGGACGTGGATGTGGAGCACCGGACGCTGCAGATGTTCGTTCAGAAAAACGTGGTGGACGAAGAGGATTACGTGGACCCCTTCAACGAGGTGCCCTTGGAAGAGGCCAAAAAGATTTCCGCCAAGTATGAAATCGGCGACGTAATTAACGTCCCCGTGAACAACACGGACTTTGGCCGCATCGCCGCGGGCAACGGCAAGCAGGTCATCATTCAGGGTTTGCGCGAAGCCGAGCGCGGCATGGTTTATGAGGAGTTTAACTCCAAGCAGCATGAGATTCTTACCGGCGTGGTCACCCGAATCGACACGCGGAACGGCAACGTCTCCCTGCGCATCGGCACCGGTACCGAATCCACCGAGGCACTGCTGATGGCGGGCGAACAGGTCCCCGGCGAAGAGCTGGTGGAAGGGATGCACGTCAAGGTGTACGTGGTGGAGGTCCGCCGATCCACCCGCGGACCTCAGGTGCTGATCTCCCGGACCCATCCGGGCCTTGTCAAGCGGTTATTCGAGTTGGAAGTCCCCGAAATTTACGACGGCACGGTAGAAGTCAAGTCCATTGCCCGGGAAGCCGGCAGCCGTACAAAGATGGCCGTCTGGTCCAACGACGAAAATGTGGACCCCATCGGCGCCTGCGTCGGCCCCAAGGGCCAGCGGGTGGAAAACATTGTGGCGGAGCTGCGGGGCGAGAAGATTGACATTGTAAAGTTCAGCGAAGACCCGGCCGCGTTCATTGCCGCGGCACTGGCTCCCGCCGACGTGGTGGATGTTTGGATGGCGGACGAGGGCAAGGCCTGCCGTGTGCTGGTGCCGGACGATCAGCTGAGCCTTGCCATCGGCAAAGAGGGGCAGAACGCCCGTCTGGCAGCCCGCCTGACCGGCTATAAGATTGACATCAAGCCCGAGAGCTATCACGAAGAAGCCGCGGAAGCGAGCTCGCCCGCAGCGGAGGAATCCGCCGCCGCAGACGAAACGCCCGCACCCGACGCGGAATAACCACGGAAGAACGGGGGAAACGCCATGCCGAAGGTGAAAAAAATTCCGCAGCGGCAGTGTGTTGGCTGCCGGGAGATGAAAGAGAAAAAGTCGCTGATTCGGATTGTTAAATCCCCGGAGGGCGAGGTTTCTCTGGACGACAAGGGCCGCAAGCCCGGTCGGGGCGCGTATGTGCATACAGCCGTGGATTGACATCGCAAAACCCGCAAATCTCGGGCGTTGGAGCGGGCCTTTGAGACCCAAATCCCCCCGGAGGTATACGACGCCATGGAGCGTCAGTTGGGAGGCAGCCAGTGAGCAAGGAAATTCTGTCCACGCTGGGCCTGTGTAAACGGGCCGGAATGCTGGAAGTTGGCGAGGAGTCGGTGGAATCCGCCGCCAGAGCGCGGGACGTGCGGCTGCTGCTGCTGGCCTGTGACGCGGCGGAAAACACCGCCCGACGGGCCGCCCACTTTTCGGAGATGGGCCAGTGTCTGCAAATGCAGGTTCCCTTTACAAAAGAGGAACTTGGCCGGGCCGTTGGCCGGGGCGATTGTGCGCTTTTGGCTGTGACCGATGTTGGCTTTGCCGCCTCCATCGCCCGCCGTCTGGCGGACGAGAATGCGGAAACCTACGGCGACACGGCGGACCGGCTTGCGGTTAAGGCCCAGCGGGCCGCGCTGCGAAAAACGGAGGAAGCCCTTCACGAAAAGAACCTCCGCCGCGGCAAAAAGCGGAAACCCGGCGAGAGGAAAGCGGCGGAGGAGCCGCCGAAGCCCACACCTCCCGCCAAATCCCTGCGTCAGGCGCGAGGCGGTGGAAAACCGCCGGCCGGCAAGGAGTTTAGCCAAAAACCCTACGGCAAGCCCGGTGCATCCGGCGACCGCAAGCCTTACGGCAAGCCCGGTGCATCCGGTGACCGGAAGCCCTATGGCAAACCCGGTGCATCCGGCGACCGCAAACCCTACGGCAAGCCCGGTGCATCTGGCGACCGCAAACCTTACGGCAAGCCCGGTGCATCCGATAGTTGCAAGCCTTACGGCAAGCCCGGTGCATCCGGCGACCGCAAGCCCTACGGCAAGCCCGGAGAATTCGGCGACCGCAAACCCTATGGCAAGCCCGGTGAGTTCGGCGACCGCAAGCCCTATGGCAAGCCCGGTGCATCCGGCGACCGCAAGCCCTATGGCAAGCCCGGTGGCGGCGGCAGAGGCCCCAAGCCCTTTGGCCACAGCCATCCCGTGACCCACGGGAAAGGCTCTTTCCCCAAGAAGGGCAATTGAAAACACTCCCCCGTTTCGGGGGTTCGGCAGAGGGCGACGCTCCCTTTGCTTCGCCGCGCGGCGGCGAGAGATAAATTGCTCTTTCAGCGGAATCCCCGCAAAAGAGCGCCCTGACCCTCCCGCCGAAACCGGCGGCACGGGCCGCAGAGAGGAGACGGCGTCCCCCCTCGCAAGCGAACGATGGAGGTGGCTTTATTGAGTACGAGTACAACGAATAAATACAGAGTCCGGGAGCTGGCTAAAGATTTTGGTCTGCCCAACAAGGACGTGATTGACATTTTGGGGAAATACGGTGAGGCTCCCAAAAGTAATATGCAGGCACTGAACGATGAGGAATTGTCACTGGTGTTTGAATCCCTGACCCAGACTCACCCGGTGTCCAGCATGCAGGAGATTTTTGCCGACACCTATCAGGAGCCGAAGAAGGCAGAGCAGTCTGCCGCGCCCGCCCCGCAGCCCCAGAAGGCGGCCGCTCCGGCGGCTTCTCCTGCCGCGCCGACGGCGCAGCAGTCCCATCAGGCAGGCGTTTCCGCCCCTCAGGCGGCACCTCAGGCATCTCCCGCCGCCCCGGCCGGTCACTCCCAGCAGCGGCCTCAGCAGTCCTCCGGCGGACAGACAAAGCCCGTGTTGGCCCAGCCCAGCACCCGCGTCCCTCAGAAGAAAGTGGTTGACACCCGCAAGGGCGGCGACGTGAATCTGGCGAAGTACGACGAAAAGCTGGAGCAGATGGCCCCCGAAAAGGCGCGCCGGATGCAGGCCCCCGCCGGAAACAAGCAGAAGTTCCGCCCCAACAACAACCGCCGTCCCGGCCCCGGCATGACCTTCTCCAACAAGCGGCGGCAGGACGAGCAGGATAAAATGCGCCGTCTCCAGCTGGAGATTGCCAAAAAGGCCCCGCTGAAAGTCTCTATCCCTGACGAGATCAGCGTGGGTGAGCTGGCTTCCCGCATGAAGAAGACCGGCGCAGAAGTGGTCAAGGTGCTGATGAAGAGCGGCATCATGGCCTCCCTGCCCCAGATCATTGACTATGACACCGCCGCGCTGGTGGCTCTGGAGTTCAACTGCAAGGTGGAGCACGAGGTCACCGTCACCATCGAGGAGCAGCTGATTGACGCCCATGCGGACACGGAGGAGGATCTGGCCCCCCGCGCTCCCGTGGTGGTTGTTATGGGCCACGTGGACCACGGCAAGACCTCCCTGCTGGACGCTATCCGCGACACCTCTGTTGCCGAGGGCGAAGCCGGCGGCATCACCCAGCACATCGGCGCGTATCAGGTCCAGCTGGACGGCAAGCCCATCACCTTCCTGGATACCCCGGGCCACGAGGCATTTACCTCTATGCGTGCCCGCGGCGCCATGATTACGGATATTGCCATCCTCGTGGTGGCGGCGGACGACGGCATTATGCCTCAGACCGTGGAATCCATCAACCACGCCAAGGCCGCCAACATTCCCATTGTGGTGGCCATCAACAAGATCGACAAACCCAGCGCTAACCCCGAAAAGGTCAAACAGCAGCTGACGGAATACGGCCTTGTGACCGAGGACTGGGGCGGCGATACCATCTGCTGCCCCATCTCCGCCAAGAAGCACATGGGCATCGACAAGCTACTGGAAATGGTGCTTCTCACCGCCGAAATGGCAGAGCTGAAGGCCAACCCCAACCGCGCCGCCTCCGGTACGGTCATTGAGGCAAGACTGGATAAGGGCCGCGGCCCCATTGCAACGCTTTTGGTGCAAAACGGCACCTTGAAACAGGGCGACACCATCATCGCCGGCACCGGCGTGGGCCGCGTGCGGACCATGACCAGCTCCAAGGGCAAGCGTCTGGAAGAGGCCGGTCCTTCCGTCCCCGTGGAGATCGCGGGCCTTTCCGAGGCTCCCGCCGCGGGCTGCACCTTCAATGTGGTGGCTGACGAGCGCATGGCCAGAGAGCTGGTGGAGCAGCGCAAGGCTGAGGAAAAGATAAAATCCGCCGCGCCGGTTCAGAAGGTTTCTCTGGAGAATCTGTTCGACCAGATTCAGGCCGGTGAGCGCAAGGAGTTGGCTTTGATCGTCAAAGCCGACGTGCAGGGCAGCGTCGAGGCCGTTCGCGCCTCTTTGGAAAAGCTCAGCAACGAAGAAGTCAATGTCCGGGTCATCCATGGCGGCGTGGGCGCGATCAACGAATCCGACGTCATGCTGTCCGCCTCCACCGGGGCAATCATCGTGGGCTTCAACGTCCGTCCGGACGCTTCCGCCCGGGATGGCGCGGTGCGGCAGAACGTGGATATGCGGATGTACCGCGTCATTTACGACTGCATTGACGAGATTGAATCCGCCATGAAGGGCATGCTGGCCCCCAAGTTCAAGGAAGTTGTGCTTGGTCACGCGGAAATTCGCCAGACCTACAAGGTTTCGTCCATCGGAACCGTGGCGGGCTGCTATGTGCAGGACGGCAAGCTGACCCGGGACTGCGATGTGCGCGTGGTTCGGGACGGCATCGTGATCCACGAGGGCAAACTGGCCTCTTTGCAGCGGTTCAAGGACTCCGTCAAGGAAGTCACTACCAATTACGAGTGCGGCTTGACCGTGGAGAAGTTTAACGACCTCAAAGAGGGCGACATCATCGAGGGCTTTACCATGGAGGAACTCCCCCGCTGAGCAAGCCGCCCCACAGAACACAGGCATATTTTCTGCGGTTTTACCGCAGACTGACAACGGGGCGGGCTTTTCGCCCGCCCCGTTGTTCATTGCTTTCTCATGACCTATGGGGCGATCTGTCCCGAAAGGAGCGTACTATGGCAAGCAATCGCATTGGAAGAATCAACGAGGAAATCCAGCGGGAGCTGGCGGCCCAGATCCGCAGTTTGAAGGACCCCCGCGTCAGCGGCACCGGCATGGTTTCCGTCACCCGCGTGAACACCACGCCAGACCTGCGGTATGCGCAGGTGTTTATCAGCGTTTTGGATAAGGCGCAGGAAAAGGACGTGCTTAAGGGCTTGAAATCCGCCGCCGGATTCCTGCGGCGGGAGCTGGGTTCGTCTTTGCGCCTGCGCTATACCCCGGAATTGCAGTTTGTGGCGGATGATTCCATTGAACACGGCGCTCATATTTTGGAGCTGCTTCGGGATGTGGAGCGCAAGGACGCCCAGCGGGGCGGGCAGGAGGAAGACGAATGACCGACCTGACCGTGGCGGAAACCGCTGCACTTTTGCGGCGGTTTGACGACGTGCTGATTTTAACGCATGTGCGTCCCGATGGGGACACAGTAGGCTGCGCCGCAGCGCTGTGTCTGGGTCTGCGTGCGCTGGGAAAGCGGGCATATCTGCTGCACAATTCCGGCCAAACCCGGACCACCGCGCCTTATTTTCAGTCCCTTGAAGCGCCCGAGGACTTTGTACCGGCCAAGATCGTGTCCACGGATATTGCATCTTTGGGTCTGCTGCCGGAAAACGCGCAGCGCTATCGCAGCAAGATTGACCTTGCCATTGACCACCACCCCTCCTTTGAGCGATTTGGCAAGGATAACATCGTCCGTCCCGAAGCTGCCGCCTGCGGCGAACTGATTTACGATATTTTGCGGGAGCTGGGACCTGTCACGGCGGAGATGGCTCTGCCGCTGTATGTGGCGATCTCCACCGACACGGGCTGTTTCCAATACAGCAACACCTCCGCCAACACTCACGCTGTGGCGGCGGCTCTGCTGGACACCGGCATCGACTATCGCGCGGTCAACAAGGTTTTTTTCCGCACCAAGAGCCGCAAGCGCATGGCTCTGGAGGGCGACATGCTGGCCAATATGGAGTTTTACGATCATGAACGCGTGGTTGTTTTAAAAGTCCCCATCTCCCTGATGGAGCGGGTGGGGGCCGACGAGGGCGACGCCGAAGATCTGAGCGCTCTGGGCGGGCAGATTGAGGGCTGCGACTGCGCCATTACCATGCGGGAGCTGAAACCGGACGTTTGGAAATTTTCCGTCCGCACCGGCTCGCGGGTCAATGCCAGCGCCGTATGCGCGGAGCTTGGCGGCGGCGGACACGCGGCGGCGGCGGGCTGCACCGTGGAAGCCCCCCTCGTTGAAGCGAAACGGCGCATTTTGGCAGCCGTTGAAAAAATTGCGGGACCGTTTTCCGACTGACGGAGTGTCCCCGCCTTCAAATCCGGGAGAGAACCGATGAAGCGTGCCTTCAGCGCCGCCCGGCCGTCCTTTCTCAATCAGGGAGGGCGCTGTATGCCCAACGGAATTATTATCATTGACAAACCGACGGACTGGACCTCGATGGACGTGTGCGCAAAGATTCGCGGCATTCTGCGGGAAAAGCGGGTGGGCCACAGCGGGACGCTGGACCCCATGGCCACCGGTGTATTGCCCGTTTTTGTGGGACAGGCCACCCGCGCGGTGGAATTTGCGGAGAGCGGGAAAAAAGAGTATGTGGCGGGGCTTCGGCTGGGACTGGTGACCGACACGCAGGACGTGACAGGAACCACTTTGGAAACCCACGAGGTGAATGTCTCCAAAGAGGCTCTGTCGGCGGTGCTGCCCCAGTTCACGGGAGACATCCAGCAGATTCCGCCCATGTACTCCGCCATTAAAATCAACGGAAAAAAACTCTGCGACATTGCCCGAAAGGGCCGCGAAGTGGAGCGCAAGCCCCGCCGCCTCACCATCTATGAGTTAGAGATTTTGGAACAGACCGGCCCTGCGGATTTTACGCTGCGATGCGTCTGCTCCAAGGGAACCTACATCCGCACACTCTGCCACGACATCGGCGCAGCCTTAGGCTGCGGCGGGTGCATGGCGTCTCTGCGGCGAACCATGGCGGCGGGTTTCACGCTCTCTCAGGCGGTGAGTCTTGACGACGTGCAGGCGCAGGGCGAAGCGCTGCTGCTGCCCACAGATCGGTTTTTTGAGGACTTCCCTGCCTATACGATTGCCGCCGAGCGGCAGGAGCGGCGCTGCCGGAACGGAAACCCCCTGTCCGCCCCCGACTGCGTCGACGGAACATACCGCGTATACGGGCGGGATGGAGAGTTTCTCTGCCTCTCCATAGCAAAGGACGGCGTGTTGACGTCCATCAAAAACTTTTTTGGAGCGTAACATATGAAAGAACGTGTGATCGCGCTGGGCTTTTTTGACGGCGTTCATCTCGGACACGCCGCTCTCCTCCGCCGAACGGTGGAAGAGGCCGCGCGGCGCGGCTGCGTCCCAGCGGTATTCACCTTTGACCGGGTCCCCAAAGAGGTAGTCACTGGAATTCCCTGTCCCCTGATTAACTCACCGGAGGATCGGCGGGAACTGATCCACCGGCTGTTTGGCATCGACGATGTTCTCATGGTTCCCTTTGACCACGAGATGATGACCACCCCTTGGGACGCGTTTGTAACGGAAATTTTAATCAAGCGGTATCACGCCGTTCATCTGGTGGCGGGACACGACCATCATTTCGGTCACAAGAATCAAGGCTCCCCGGGGCTTTTGCAGGAAAAATGCCGGGAACTTGGAGTGGGCTGCGACATTATTCCGAAGGTGGAGCATGCGGGAATTACCGTCAGCTCCACCTACATCCGCCGCCTTGTGGAACTGGGGCAGATGGAGCGGGCGGCGGAATTTCTGGGGCATCCCCACCTGCTGTCCCAAGTGGTTAAGCATGGGCGGCGCATCGGCCGGACCATCGGCATTCCCACGATCAACTTCACCGTGCCGCCCCATGTGCTGATTCCCTGCCGCGGGGTCTACGCCACAAAGGCCTGCCTGCCGGACGGCAGAGAGGTCTGCGGCGTCACCAACGTGGGGACCCGCCCCACCGTCCACAACGGAAACGACATCACCGTGGAGACGTTTTTACTGGACTTTGACGGGGATCTGTACGGGCAGACCGTGCGATTGGAATTTCATCAGCACCTGCGGGACGAGATTCGATTTGACTCGCTGGAGGGGCTGAAAAATCAGATTGCCGCTGACGCGGAAGCCGTGAAAGCGCTGTTCGCGGAGCGGTAACGTATCTCTCCTTTCAAAGCCGCCGTGCAGGACGAGGATCGCCATCACCCAACAAAAAAGGATTCAGAACTGGCAAAAGCCAATTCTGAATCCTTTTTAGCGTAAAATGCCGCCGAAAGCCATTTTTTTGGACGTCGGCTTCACGCAGAATCGCCGCGCACCAGCCCCAAATCACGGCAGATAGAGCAGCTTCTTCAAAAACTCCACGCCCATTGGCAGAACCTGTTCGTCGTCAAAGGCAAAGGTGTTGGCGTGGAGCTGAGGGGTATTTCCCACACCCAGAAAGAAAAACACGCCCGGAACATACTGCTGATAAAAGGAGAAATCCTCCGCCGCCAGCGCGGGCTGTGAAAGCAGAGAAACAACTCCCTCGCCCAGTCCGGAACAGACCTCCGCAAACAGTCCCTCGTGGTTCCAAACGGGCGGATACCCTTCGCTGAGATGGAGTTTTACATCGCAGCCGGTGGTGCGCTCCACCCGGTCACAAACCTCCCCCAGCCGCTTGCGCAGCAAGGCAAAGGATGTGTCGGAGAACGAGCGCAGACAACCCAGCAGCTCCGTGTGCCCGCTGACCACGTTTCGGGCGTCTCCCGAAGTCATTTGGCCAAACCGCAAAACACGAGGCTCTTCCCGCGGCAGCGCTTCCCGCTCCATCGCCATAGCCTGCTGCACCAGCTCCACTGCGGCCAGCAGCGCGTCCCGCCCCTCAGCCGCCTTGGAAATATGGACGCTCTTTCCGGTGACATGGATGGTCACCTGACTGGCACGGGCCATCTGCGGGCCGGGCTTTGCCCAGACCGCTCCCTCCGGAAGGCCGGGCCACAGGTGTACGCCGAAGATGCGGCGGACCCGGCGCCGCTCCAGAATTCCCGATTCGCAGAGCCGCCCAGCCCCGCCGGTAGTCTCTTCCGCCGGCTGGAACAAAAACAGTACGTTTCTTGGCAGTTCCTCCAGATGTTGGCTGACATATTCCGCAAGAGTCAGTGCCATGGCGGTATGTCCGTCGTGGCCACAGGCGTGCATCCTTCCCGGATGTTCCGAGGTGAAAGGCAGACCCGTCTCCTCTGTTTCCGGCAATGCGTCCATATCGGCTCGGAATGCCACTGTCTCCGGGTTTCCCGCGTCAAAAAAAGCACAGACACTGCCGCAGATCGGATTGGAAATCTGACAGCGCAGAGGTTCCAGTTTACTTTGCACAAAGGCCGTGGTCTTCGGCAGGTCGTTGTCAAGCTCCGGAATGCGATGCAGGTAGCGGCGATACGTAATAACAGAGTCCATGCCATCACCTCCTTTTTGCACAGTATAGCATCTGGGCATGAAAAAAAACAGAGGGTGAAACGCTTTTGTCGAAACACACAAAACGAGAGTCAAACAGCAGAAAAGTCTGAAAAAACCGACAAAAATACCCGCCGCTAAATACGGCGGGGATCCTAACGCCTTTTCCTCGCCCAGGCCCCCGCCCCGCGAATGCTCACTCCCCCCCCCCCCCCGGCCCCCGCGCCCCCGCCTGTAAAGCTGAACCAGCCCCGTGCGTCGCGGCACAGACCGGACCAGCCCTCCCGCAGCTTCCAAGCCGTGCTGTTCGTATAGAGGGGGCAGACCGCGGCATCCTGCAATAAAAGCGCCTCCGCGTCGTGGAGACAGGCCAGCCGCGCCACCGGATCCGACGCGCTGTCGATAATGTTTAGAAGGGTATCGTACGCACCGTTTGCATATCCCACCACGTTCTCGGAGGATTTGCTGGTAAACGGGCAGAGAAACGCCTCCGCATCATTCATCAGCGCGGTTTTGCAGACACCTGCCAAAGCATAATCTCCGGTTTTCAGCGCAGTGGACATCTCCTTCTCCGTCACTGCCCGCGTCTGAACCCGCACGCCCAGCACGGTTTTCCACTGCCCTGTCAGCGCTTTGGCAATTTCCGCCGCCGGGCCTTCGTCCACGTACAAATACTCCAGCTGGTAGCGGTCGTCATAGTTGCTCTCGGCCAGCAGCCCCTTTGCCTGCGCACAGTTATTCTGATAATCCTCTGCCGATGAATACAGAAGATCACCGCCGGTAGTGCGGAAGTCCTGCTCCCCGTCTCCGGGAACGCCATAGGGCACCAGTCCCTCGGCCGCCTGCGCAGTGCCGCCCGCCAAGGCCGCCAGCGCCTGCCGGTCCACCGCCAGAGTCAGCGCCCGCCGGACGGCGGGGTCGTCAAAGGGCTGCTGCTCCCCATTGAACAAAACCGTATAGGTGGAAAGCTGCGGTGTGAGCGTCTGCCCTTCGGAAACCAGCGTCTCCATCTGGGCCTGAGGCAGCGCATAGGTGAAATCCACCGTTCCCGCGTCGTACAAGGCCCACGCATCTTCCACGCTGTCCGCAAAAAGGAAGCGAAGGCCGTCGTTCCCCACCCGGCCATGGTAAGAATCGCTTCGGGCCAAGTCCATTGCCTCGCCGGGCTGATAGTCGGACACCAGATAAGCCCCGTTGGTCACTAGCTGCGTGGGATCATACCACCATTTCAAGGGCTGGGCGTTTTCCCCGGCAGACTGCTCCGCAGCCTGGGCATTTTCTTTTAAAGACTGCACCACATCCTGCCGCAGGGGGCTGGTGGCGGGAGATGTGCAGACCTCGGTCAAAAACCAATCATATTTGCCGGTGAGAACCACTTCCAGTGTGGAATCGTTCTTTGCGGTGACTGCAAGCTGATCAGGCTCACCTCCGGCACGGACCGCGCTGTACCCCTTCACCGACGAGAGCAGTGCGGCATTGGGTGAATAAGTCAGCGGATTGACCAGACGCTGCCACGCATATACGAAATCATCCGCCGTGACCTCCTGCCCATCTGACCAACGGGCGTTGCGCAGGTGAAAGGTATACGTCACAGTGCCGTCAAAGTTCTCATCCATATCCACGGATTTGGCCATGCCTTCCACCACGGTGGTATCGCCACTGGTACTGCAAGTCAGACGCATCAGGCCCTCATACAGGCTGCCGGCCACGGTATTGTCCGCATTTGTGGAGAGATAGGCGGGGTCAAAGGTGGTAACATCGCTCCCGGCACACACCGACAGAACCGATACCGTCTCCGTCTGGCCGCATCCGGCCAGCACCCCGGCGCTCAGCGCTGCGGACAGCGCCAGCGCCGTCCATCGCTTGATTCGTTTCATATGTGATTCTCCTTATAGAATACAGCGCAAGGAGCGCGTTTCTGCCGCTTTCGCCGCGCTGCGGCGCAAAAGAATTTCCATGGGCGCGGAAAACATTCGGTTTTATTATACGTGATAGGAAGTTCAATTGTAAAGACAAAGGTGTTAAAAAGTAACAAATAATTACAGAATTAAGAAATTGTTAACATTTTACCCAATTTAATGGCAATTAAACAAGACTCCATTTTAAGGCAGCTTTGCAAAAAACGCGGCAGTTTCTTAAAAAACAGACGCGGCGGGCCAATAACGGCCTGCCGCGCCTGAAAAATTAAGTTTGGACCGTATTCCGCACTTCCGTGCCGGAATTACTCAATGACTGCGTATGTAGCTCTCCAGTTCCGCTGCGGTCTGCACCACCGCCACCGCACCGGCATCCCACAGTTCGCCGGGGGATGCATAGCCAAAGAACTCCACGCCAACGCAGTCGATGCCGCACTCTTTCGCGCCCAGCACGTCATATTTGCGGTCGCCCACCATCAAGATGGAAGGCTTATCCGCGTCGGTCAGCCCGAGGCGGCCAAGCGTATCGCGGATCACGTCGGCTTTTGTATGATCGCCATGAAGCGGACTTCCCACAATGGCCGTCAGGGAGGGCGCGTAGCCAAAACGCTCGCAGATGTCCAGACAAAGATGCTCCGGTTTAGAAGAAGACAGAGCCAGCGTATACCCCGCCTCTTTGAGCCGGGCGCACAGCTCCGGCAGTCCCGGCGCGGCCGCGTTCTCCAATTTTCCAATCGGTTCATAGCGTTCCCGGAACGCCTCGACACCCGCCATCGCCTGCTCTTTCGAAAGGCCCCCCAATTCCATAAAGGTATCCTGCAATGGAGGACCGATAAACTTTAACAGCGTCGCCTCATCCGGCACAGGCTGTCCCAACTTTTGAAACGCATAACGCAGGCAGTTCAAAATGCCCTCCTTGGAATCCGTCAGCGTTCCGTCCAGATCAAATAAGATAACGTGATACATAAAAATCCCCCTTGCTTCCATTCTGAAGAATTCTATCATGTTCCGTCCCTCGGCGCAAGCGCACATTCAACGGAAATACCATGGAAAATCCTTCGCTTTTTCACGGCCGCATATCCACGCGCCTATCCGCGCGTCTATTAAAAATTTATAAAAAGAAAGACATGCGGCTTGCGATTTCTCGCAAGCCGCATGTTCTAACCATTATTCCTGAACGGAGAATTGGTCCTTCTTCGCGCCGCACAAGGGACACTCAAAGTCTGCGGGAAGATCTTCCCACTTGGTGCCGGGGGCAATCCCATGCTCGGAATCGCCAACGGCCTCATCGTATTCCCAGCCGCAAAGATCACAGACGTACTTTTTCATACGCGCTCCTCTCTTACTTACCGAAATAACGGGCCAGCAGACCGGCGAAGGCCTTGCCGTGGCGGGCCTCGTCGCGGGCCATCTCGTGAACGGTGTCGTGGATGGCGTCCAGATTATACTTCTTGGCCAGCTTCGCCAGCTCAAACTTGCCCATGGTGGCACCATTCTCGGCCTCGACACGTGCCTCCAGATTCTTCTTGGAGGAATCGCTCACAACCTCGCCCAGCAACTCCGCGAACTTGGCGGCGTGCTCCGCCTCTTCAAGGCCAGCCTTGTGCCAGTAATCACCGATCTCGGGATAGCCCTCGCGATAAGCGGCGCGGGACATGGCCAGATACATGCCAACCTCGGTGCACTCGCCGGAGAAGTTTGCACGCAGCCCGTCAATGATCTCCTTCTGCACATCCTCGGGAACATCCGCACCGAAGGACTTGCCAACGCCGATCACATGCTCGGCAGCCCAGAGCATCTCACCCTTCTGCTCGGTAAACTTGGAGCCGGGGACGCCGCACTGAGGACACTTCTCAGGGGGATTTTCGCCTTCCCAAACATAACCGCAAACAGAGCAAACCCACTTTTTCATAATTATTTCCTCCTGTTAATTTTATTTTCAATCCGAATTAGATTGTGTTGCTTTTCGTTTATGATATGAGTATATACGAATACGCGCATGCTGCAAGTTGCATATGCAACTTGCAGCATGCGCGTATTCG
>ERZ781272.367-NODE-367-length-36621-cov-4.422551_pt1 | contig 36621 bp, 34 predicted proteins | sample MGYA00375850_ERZ781272 | MGnify/ENA primary metagenome ERZ781272 (study PRJEB29790, sample SAMN06051246) | human gut metagenome | host: Homo sapiens | place: USA: Cincinnati, Ohio | collected 2013-06-21 | study: EMG produced TPA metagenomics assembly of the Gut...
GCAGGGCCGAACGGAGGTGGAAAATCCACGTTGGCGAAGGTGATCGCAGGGATTGAGAAGCCTGCGTCAGGACAGATCCTTTGGGATGGGCAGGATATTACAGACATGTCCATTACAGAACGTGCGAGACTGGGAATCAGCTATGCCTTCCAGCAGCCTGTGCGTTTTAAGGGGGTGACGGTTTTTGACCTGATCCGGCTTGCGGCAGGCAAAGAAATTTCTGTGGCCGGAGCCTGTGAATATCTTTCCAAGGTAGGACTCTGTGCAAAGGATTATATTAAGAGAGAGGTGAATTCCAGCCTTTCCGGCGGTGAGATCAAGCGTATTGAAATTGCGACGATCATGGCGAGAAAGACCAGGATTTCCGTATTTGACGAGCCGGAGGCAGGGATTGATTTGTGGAGCTTCCAGAATCTGATCCAGGTATTTGAAGAAATGCATGATCAGCTTCACGGTTCTATTTTGATCATCTCCCATCAGGAACGTATTTTGAATATTGCAGATGAGATCCTGTTGATCGCAGACGGTGAGCTTGTGAAAAGAGGCTCCAGAAAGGAAATTCTTCCTCAGCTTCTCGGCACCTCCAATGCGGCGGGATTTGCGTGCAAAAAAATGGAAAACGTCAGATAGGAGGCAGGAGCATGGACGCAATACAGAGAGAATTATTAGAGGCAGTTTCCGGACTGCATGAAATTCCGGCAGGTGCATATAATATCCGCGCCAATGGTGAAAGTGTGGAGCGTAACAGTACAAGTAATATTGAGATTATTCCAAGGGAAGACAAATCCGGCATTGAAATTCATATCAAGCCGGGAACACGCCGCGAGAGTGTGCATATTCCGGTGATTATGAGCAAATCCGGTCTGGAAGAGGTTGTCTATAACGATTTTTATATTGGAGAGGATGCGGATGTAACGATCATTGCAGGCTGCGGTATTCATAACGGCGGCGATGCGGCCAGCCGTCACGATGGAATCCACCGGTTCTTTATAGGCAGAAATGCCCATGTCAAGTATGTGGAGAAGCATTATGGAAGCGGTGATGGCAGGGGTGAGCGAATTATGAACCCTGTAACAGAGATTCATCAGGATGAGGACAGCTTCATGGAGATGGATACCGTTCAGATACGCGGCGTGGATTCCACAAACAGAGAAAACAGAGCCTATCTGAAGGCAGGGGCGAAGCTGGTCGTTATGGAACGTCTGATGACGCACGGAACCCAGCACGCAGAAAGCCATTTTGATGTACAGATGGACGGTGAGGATTCGTCTGCGAATGTGGTATCCCGTTCTGTGGCACGCGGCCGGTCCTATCAGTTGTTCGAATCTCATATATGCGGGAATAACCGTTGCAGCGGGCATACGGAATGTGATGCGATCATCATGGATGATGCAAAGATCAGTGCCGTGCCGGAGCTTTCAGCGAATCATGTGGATGCGGCGTTGATTCATGAGGCTGCCATAGGCAAGATTGCAGGAGAACAGTTAATCAAGCTGATGACTCTGGGATTGACAGAGGCAGAAGCAGAGGAGCAGATCGTAAGCGGATTCTTAAAATAGGTGAATACATGGATGAACGGGATTTAAGAGAAAAACATGAGTCAGATTTGACAAAAAAAGAAAAACGGCTGCTGGAAAAGCAGAAATTGTCGGGCATGAGTTTCATAGGAAAGCTGGAATATATCTGGATGTATTATAAGTCTTTGATTTTTGGAGTGATTGCCGCGGTCATTCTGGCCGCAGTAGTGGTCAATTCTTATCAGAATGCAAAGACGAAATCAATTCTGTCGATTGCGGTAGTCAATGCGGGAGAGAGCGACACGGAAGCATTTGCCGCGGAGATTCGGGATTTTTTCGGCAGTACGGACAAATATGAAAAGGTGGATATTCTTACGAACATCATGACGGATGCGGAAGGGAAAAACTTTGTCCAGTATGGAGAGATGGCATTTCTGACCCAAATTCATGCAGATGCCATAGATGTGGTGCTGATGCCGGAGCCATTGTATGAATCTCTTAAGGATGAGCAGCTTTTTGCTGACCTTCGGGAGGTATTGGATGAGGAAACCTACGAAGCCTTTGGGGATAAGATTGATGAGATGCATATAACAGCAGACAAAGATGTGCTGAGCGGACATTTGTCCCTTATGTATGAGCCGGTTGCGGTTTGTGTAATATGGGGTGCGGCCAATATGGAAAATGCTGCCGAATGGCTTGCCTCCCTGACCCGAAATTAAAAAATGCCAGGCGTTTACTTCCGGTAAGATGCCTGGTATTTTTGGCTTCACAGGATAGAGCTCCGTTTTTCAGAATGACGCAGGGGGGATTGTTTTTTGTTGGAAATACAGATATAATGTTACAGGAGAAGGAGTAAAAATGCAGCAGATATCAGAAGAGAAAAAAAAAGAACTGAAAAAATATATGGAAAAGGTCTGCATCCGGGATGTATGTGTGGCCTTTTCCGGTGGTGTGGATTCCAGCCTTGTTCTTGTTATGGCATGTGAAGCAGCACAGAAAACGGGAAAACAGGTATATGCCCTGACTATGGATACGGTTCTGCATCCAAGGGCAGATGTGGAGATCGCCGGACAGGTTCTGGAGAGAACGACGGCAGTCCATAAGGTCCTGACGTTGGATGAGCTGGCAGTACCGGAAATTCGGATGAATCCCAGGGACCGCTGTTATTTGTGCAAAAAGGAGCTGTATTCAAGGATGCTGGATTTTGCGAAGGGGAAGCATGTGTCTGTTCTTCTGGAGGGCAGCAATGAGGATGATCTGCATGTGTACAGGCCGGGACTCCGTGCGGTCAGGGAGCTCGGCGTAAAGAGTCCTCTTGCGGAATGCGGGATAAAAAAGGCAGAGGTAAGGCTGCTGGCAGCGGAGTACGGAATTCCAGTGGCCAACAGACCTTCCTCACCGTGTCTGGCCACACGTCTGCCTTATGGTGCAGAGCTTGATTTGAAGCTGCTCAGGCAGATCGACAGGGCGGAGGAAGCGCTTCGAAAAGCAGGCTTTGGAAACGTCCGTGTCCGTGTGCATGGCCGGATCACACGTTTAGAGCTGGACACAGAGCAGTTTCCGGAGGTGATGAAAGAGAGGAAACAGATACTGGAAATATTAAAGAGTTTAGGGTTTTTATATATCACCCTGGACCTGGAGGGCTTTCGAAGCGGCAGCATGGATCTATGATAGGAAATGGAGAAAAGATTTATGAGTATTATTTTTCATGAAAAGTGCGGTGTTTTTCATTTATTCAACGAAAGTATCAGTTATATCATGATGGTTCTTCCGAATGGCCATATGGGACAGCTTTATTTCGGCAAAAGGATTCACGACAGAGAGGATTTTTCATATTTAATGGAGCTGGCGGCAAGGCCGATGACCTCCTGCGTGTTTGAGGATGACAATAAATTTTCTTTGGAGCATGTGAAGCAGGAATATGGGGTATACGGAACGACGGACTATAAGCATCCGGCTGTGGAAATACTGCAGAAAAACGGCAGCCGATGCTCGGATTTTCAATATCAGAGTTATGAGGTGAGACCTGGTAAGCCGAAGCTTTCGGGCCTTCCTGCAATCTACACGGAATCAGATGAGGAGGCGGAAACTCTGGTACTGCATGTCAGAGATTCCCTGACAGGAGTTGCGATGGAGCTTTTTTATACCATTTTCCGGGAGGGAGGCTCTCTGGCCAGAAGTGTCCGTATCATCAATCAGGGAACGGACAGTGTGCAGATTACGAGAGCTATGAGCCTCTGCTTGGATCTGCCGGATTATCAGTATGATTGGATACAGTTTTCCGGAGCATGGGCGAGAGAACGTCATCTGAAAACAAGAAGACTGGAGTATGGAATTCAGGCAGTGGACAGTCTGCGGGGGCATTCTTCCCATGAGCATAATCCGTTTGTGATCCTGAAACGTCCAAAAGCAGATGAGTTTCAGGGAGAAGCGATTGGCTTCAGCCTGATCTACAGCGGGAATTTTCTTGCGCAGGCAGAGGTGGACAACCATGATATGACAAGAGTGCTACTGGGAATACACCCGTTCGGTTTCCAATGGCTGCTGGAGCCGGGACAGAGCTTTCAGACACCGGAGGCTGTCATGGTATATACGGACCAGGGACTGAACCATATGAGCCAGACCTTCCATAAGCTGTATCAGAAGCGGTTGGCGAGAGGCTATTGGCGTGACCGGGCGCGTCCGATCCTGCTTAATAACTGGGAGGCAACGTATTTTGATTTTACACATGACCGTCTTGTGGAAATTGCCAAAAAAGCAAAGGATTGCGGTGTGGAGCTGTTTGTACTGGATGACGGCTGGTTTGGCGCACGCAGTCACGAGCGTGCAGGTCTGGGCGACTGGGCGGCAAACAGAGACCGTCTGCCCGGCGGTATTACAGGCATTGCCGAAAAAATAGAGGAATTGGGCATGAAATTCGGGCTTTGGTTTGAGCCTGAAATGGTGAATGCGGATTCCGATTTGTATCGGGCACATCCGGACTGGATTCTGAAAACCCCGGGGAGAACTATTTCTCATGGACGTTTTCAGTATGTGCTTGATTTTTCAAGAAAAGAAGTCGTAGATTGCATCTATCAGATGATGGCAAAGATTTTAAGGGAAGCAAAAGTATCTTACATAAAATGGGACATGAACAGAAGCATTACGGAGTGTTTCAGCGCAGCACTTTCTCCGGAGCATCAGGGAGAGGTATTTCACAGATATATTCTGGGTGTCTACGATCTTTATGAACGATTGACTTCAGAGTTTCCGCGGGTTCTCTTTGAGTCCTGCGCGAGCGGAGGCGGGCGTTTTGATCCGGGACTGCTTTATTATGCACCGCAGGGCTGGACAAGTGATGACTCCGATGCGGTGGAGCGGCTGAAAATTCAGTACGGGACCTCCCTCTGTTATCCGGTCAGCTGCATGGGCAGTCATGTTTCGGCTGTTCCAAACCATCAGGTCCACAGGAATACCCCGCTTTACACAAGAGCGAATGTTGCATATTTCGGGACCTTTGGCTATGAGCTGGACTTAAACAGGCTGACCAGGGAGGAGCAGGAGGAAGTCAGGGAGCAGATTCGCTTTATGAAGGAATACCGGGAGATTCTGCAGTATGGAACCTTTTATCGGTTGGAAAGTCCTTTTGAGGGAAACGTTACCGGCTGGATGTCTGTGAGCGAGGATAAGAAAACGGCAGTTGTGGGCTGGTACCGGGTTCTGAACAGTGCGAATCCACCGTTTACAAGAATGCGTCTTATGGGTCTGGAACCGGAATTCTATTATGAAATTGAAGGTTTGGAGAATGGACGTTACGGTGATGATCTGATGCATATCGGATTATGCACAGCCGACTGTTCGGAGGGTGCGGAAACTGCCGGCAAAAGTCCGGCAGGCGACTATCATTCCAGAGTGTATGTCCTGAAAGCCAAATAGAACGGAAAACTGTTGACAAACCTTAAAATCCCCATCTTTATGGTATGCATGCAGAACCACTGTGCGGATACATAAAGTCAGGGGATTTTTCTTATGGGAGGAATTATGATGAAAAAATTTATTGGTGATAAAAAATTTTATCTTATGGTGTTGGGAATTGCCGTCCCAATTATGATTCAAAACGGAATTACAAATTTCGTCAGCTTACTGGACAATATTATGGTTGGCCAGGTAGGTACGGAGCAGATGTCAGGGGTTGCCATTGTTAACCAGTTGATTTTTGTCTATAATCTCTGTATTTTTGGCGGCCTCTCAGGAGCCGGAATATTTACAGCGCAGTATTACGGGCAGAAGGATGATGAGGGAATCCGTCACACCTTCCGGTATAAGATTTGGATGGCGGTCATTTTAACTTCAATGGCGGTAGCCCTGTTTCTTGCCGCCGGAGAACCGTTGATCCAAATGTACTTAAACGGAAGCAGTGATGGAGGAGATCTTCAAGCAACACTTTTATATGGAAAACAATACCTTTGGATCATGCTTTTGGGACTGCCCCCATTTATGATGGTACAGATTTATGCAAGTACCCTTAGAGAATGCGGAGAGACTGTTGTTCCCATGAAGGCCGGTATAGCGGCGGTGTTTGTGAATCTGGCATTTAACTACCTGCTCATATACGGAAAATTTGGTTTCCCGCGTATGGGCGTTGCCGGCGCTGCACTGGCAACAGTGCTTTCCCGGTATGTGGAAGCGGTGATCGTCCTGTGCTGGACGCATAAAAATAAAGAAAAGAACAGCTATATTGTCGGTGTTTACCGCACTCTGAAGGTTCCGCCTGCCTTGACCGGCAAGCTGCTTATAAAGGGCTTTCCGCTTTTGCTCAATGAGACACTCTGGGCGGCTGCAATGGCCATGCTGACACAGTGTTATTCCGTACGGGGATTAAGCGTGGTTGCAGGACTGAACATTTCCAATACGATAAATAATCTTTTCAATGTGGTGTTCATTGCATTGGGAGATTCTGTGGCGATTATCGTGGGGCAGCTTCTGGGCGCAGGAAAAATGCGGGAGGCGAGAGATACGGATAATAAGATGATTGCGTTTTCTGTTGTCTGCTGTACCTTTGTAGCAATGGTGATGCTTGCAATCTCTCCTCTGTTTCCAAGAATGTACAATACAACAGCTCAGGCGAGGACGCTGGCCAGTCGCTTCATTATTATCCAGGCCATCTTTATGCCCCAGAACGCCTTTCTTCATGCTGCTTATTTTACACTGCGTTCCGGAGGGAAGACTTTGGTGACCTTTTTCTTTGACAGCGTATTTATCTGGTGCGTGAGCGTACCGATTGCTTATTTCCTGAGCAGATATACAGATCTGTATGTTGTATATATTCTGGCTATGGTGCAGGTCGGGGACTGGATAAAATGTGCGATAGGTTTTGTCCTGGTAAAGAAAGGCGTATGGATTCAAAATATTGTTTCAAAAGAGTAAAACGGTAAATAAGACTGAAAATGGTGCTTCGTGTCAGATCAATGGGAATTTTTGAGGCGTGTTTGAATCCAAACACGCCCTTTTTTCGTTTATATATATGAAAGCAGTCCAAGTACATCAGATGTGCTTCCGGTACCGCTTTTCCAAAAGGTTCAGGAGTCCGTAAAGAACCATGGCGATGACGCACAGGATGACAATGGACATCAGTACCCAGGTGAGCTTGAACGTTTGGCTTCCATAAATGATCAGGTAGCCAAGGCCCTGCCGGGCGCCGATAAATTCCCCTATTATGACGCCGACCAGGCAGAGTCCGATGTTTACCTTCATAACACTCAGAATCAAGGGGATGGATGAAGGCAGGACAATTTTTAGAAGTTCGTCTTTTTTGGTACCGCCGAGGGTGGCGATCAGCTTCCGCTTTTCCGGATCCACCTCCTGGAAACCGGTGTACAGGTTGATGACAGAACCAAAGATAGCTACGGAAATTCCTGCAACCACAATGGTCCGCTCATTGGCACCCAGCCATACAATCAGCAGAGGTGCCAGAGCGGATTTCGGAAGGCTGTTTAGTACCACCAGATAGGGCTCCAGGATGCGCGAAAGCTTCGGAGAAGACCATAAAAGTACGGCAGTTCCGATTCCAAGCAGGACCACAATAAGGAAGCTCAGCAGGGTTTCGGTCAGGGTAATTCCAATGTGGGTAAAAAGGGACTGGTCCATGCACATCTGTACAAAGGTTCGGGTAATCTGAGTCGGGCTGCTGAAGATAAAAGAGTCGATCCAGCCAAGGCGGGCTGATATTTCCCAGAGTGCTAAAAAGCACAGAAAGATCAGAAGTCTTGCAATGGCAATGAATTGTTTCTCATGCTTTTGGCGCAGAAGATATTGTTTCTGTGCAGAGGAAAGTTCAGGCATTTTGGTTCAGCTCCTTCCAGATAAGATTAAAATAGGATTTGAAATTGGGAGCATTTCTGGATGAAAGAGGCGTCCTGTTTTCGATATCCAGTTTAATGGGAATGATGCGCTGTACAGTTGCGGGTCTTGCAGAAAGGATGATCACCCGGTCCGCCATGCTTATGGCTTCGGAAATATCATGGGTTACGAGGATTGCGGGTTTTCCCTCTTTTTTGAGGATTTTTCCGATGTCATCGCTGACATTCAGACGTGTTTGGTAATCCAGAGCAGAAAACGGCTCATCCAGAAGCAGAAGATCCGGCTTCAGTGCAAGTGTACGGATCAGAGCAGCCCTTTGACGCATGCCCCCGGAGAGCTGGGAAGGACGGGAGTTTCGGAATTTGTCCAAACCGTAAGTAGCGAGCATTTCGTCAATAAAGGCAAGCTTTTCGGGGGTCAGTTCCTTTCGGATTTCCAGCCCCAGCAGCACGTTTTTATAGATGCTGCGCCATTCGAGCAGATGGTCTTTCTGCAGCATATAGCCAATGCGGGAGTTTTTAGAACTTACAGGTTCTCCCTCCATAAGGATTTCGCCCTGTTCTGTCTGGAAAAGGCCGCATATTAAATTCAGCAGAGTGGATTTTCCGCATCCGGAGGGACCTACGATGGCGAGAAACTCACAGGGCATTAATTCAAATGATATATGAGAAAGGGCAGCAGTCTCCCCTGAAATCGTGTGGTAGGAAAGAGAAATATCTCTGACTTCCAGAAGTGGATTCATGATTTTACCTCCATTTTTGTATATTTTATGATATGCTTTTCGGTACCATTGTGATATACTGAACATATGAGCAGAGAGCATTGCACAAAATGATCTGCAAATTTCAGAAGGGAAACGTATGCAAAAGATAAGATGACAGCAGGCAGAAAAAAGGCATTACTTAATTTTTTATTCTTGGTTTTGGTTTTCAGTTTGACCGTGTATCTGGTATTCCGGGGAGAAGACCTGGGAGAAATTATAGAAACCGTAAAAAGTGCAAACAGTTGGTATCTGATTCTCAGCATCATCTGTGTCATATTGTTTATTATTGGGGAATCGGTGATTATTTTTTATATGATGAGGACTCTGGGCGTCAAAGTGCGTATGACACACTGTGCGCTGTATTCCTTTGTGGGATTTTTCTTTAGCTGCATCACGCCTTCTGCAACAGGCGGGCAGCCGATGCAGATTTACTATATGAAAAAGGATAAGCTGGATATTCCGGTCTCTACGCTGGTGCTGATGATCGTCACGATTACCTATAAGGCCGTACTGGTCTTTATCGGAGTACTCATTTGTCTGTTTGGAAGAGGATTTTTGGAGCCATACCTGGGAGATTACATGTGGGTATTTTATCTTGGGCTTGGCTTAAATATTTTTTGTGTGACGTTGATGCTGGTCCTGGTATTTGCTCCGGGGCTGGCGAAATGGATCATGGTAAAAAGCCTGGGACTGTTTGAGCATTTCCGGCTTCTGAAGCGAAAGCCCAACCGTCTGGAAAAGTTAGAGCGTTCTATGGATCAGTACCACGAGACGGCTGCTTTTTGGGCGAGCCATAAAAGAATCATTCTGAATGTATTTTTGATTACGCTGATGCAGAGGATGATTTTGTTTACAGTGACCTATTGGGTATATTGCTCTTTGGGACTGAAAGGTCATGGAATTGCAACAATCACTGTCCTGCAGTCTGTGATATCCGTATCTGTGGATATGCTGCCCCTGCCGGGCGGAATGGGAATCAGCGAAACCTTGTATTTGCTGATGTTTGGGGCTGTATTTGGAGAAGCGCGGCTTCTTCCGTCTATGCTGTTAAGCCGCGGAATTGCCTATTACGGACAGCTTTTGATCAGTGCATCGATGACCTGTGCGGCGCATTTAGTCATAGGGAGAACAGCAGAAGAGGAAAGGGAGAATATTTCATGTTAGGTTATTATGATTATACAGTTGTTTTAACATACATAAGCCTGATCATTTCCATTTGGGGAATGACACAGGCTTTGGAGGGGGAGTTCAAAATTGCAATTTTCTGTCTGGCTTTGTCCGGACTCTGTGATATGTTTGATGGCAAAATCGCCAGAACGAAGAAGGACCGGACAGAAGATGAGAAGAGATTCGGCATACAGATCGATTCCCTTTGCGACGTTGTCTGTTTTGGCGTGTTTCCCATTGTGATCTGTTACTGTATGGGTATGAGAAGCCGGGTCAGTGTATTCATCCTGGCGTTATATGGAGTTGCATCCGTTATCCGGCTGGGGTATTTTAATGTTATGGAAGAAAAACGCCAGGATATAACAGAAGACGTCCGGAAAGAATATCAGGGACTTCCCATTACTTCCATGGCAATTGTGCTTCCGTTTGTATATTTGTTAAAAAGAGGGTTAGGGCTGCGTTTTTTGTTTATCCTTCATGCGGCAGTGATTGTGGTAGGTGTTTTGTTTATCAGTGATATTAAGGTTAAGAAGCCGCAGAATCCGGTGCTCATCATTTTGGTGGCTATGGTGGCTCTGGCACTTGCGAAGATGTTTCATTTAGTGTAAAATAGGACAAAAACAGGAAATTGGTAACTGCTCTCAGAGTAGTTACCGATTGCTGTTTATAGAATAAAATAGTTGCTGTTTCGGCTGTGAACCGCAAAATAAAATAACAAACAGGATGTGGGATGTATGAAATACATTGACAGAAAAGGGAATATGACAATTGAGGAAAATGGTCAGGATAAGCTTCTGCGTCATTTATATTCTGACCGGGGCGGAAAATTGTGCCTGAGGATACTGGTGCGTCCTTTTGTTTCGAAGCTGGCAGGAATTTTCCTGAATTCCGGGCTTTCTGCAGGAATGATTCCGGGATTTGTGCAGAGAAACGGAATTGCACCTGCTGATTATGAGGAAGCTGTCTATCATTCTTATAATGATTTTTTTACCAGAAAAATAAGACCGGAGCTTCGTCCGGTCGCGAAAGGCGGTCAGACTCTGGTCAGCCCCTGTGACGGGAAGGTGACTGTCTTAAGGATTGGGCGCGATTCCAGATTTTATATCAAGGATACGGAATACACCATAGAGCAGCTCCTGAAAAGCAAGAGCCTTGCAACCCGCTATAGGGGCGGGTATGCGGTGATTCTGCGCCTGACCGTAGACGATTATCATCATTACTGCTATCCTGCAGAGGGGGTAAAGTCTGCCAATGTGCATCTTCCGGGGAAATTCCATACGGTGAATCCGGCGGCCAATGACGTATTTCCTGTTTATGCAGAAAATACACGGGAGTACACGCTGCTTCAGACTGCTCGGTTCGGGACGCTTCTTATGATGGAAGTGGGGGCTATGCTGGTTGGCAAAATCAGCAATCTTCATAAAGGCCCCCGCAAGGTGGAGAAGGGGGAAGAAAAAGGCTGGTTTGAATTCGGCGGTTCTACGGTCGTATTGTTGATTCAGCCGGGAAAGGTCCGCCTGGATTATGACCTTATAGAAAACTCCGAAAACGGATACGAGACGATTGTCAGAATGGGAGAACGAATCGGTGAACAGAAATTATCAAAAAGAACTGGAAAAGATCATTAAAAAAGAAGGGGAGACCGGAAGAGTTCCAAGACTTTTTCTCCATAGCTGCTGTGCGCCCTGCAGCAGTTATGTGCTGGAATATCTTTCCCGGTATTTTGAAATTACGGTCTTTTTTTATAATCCCAATATTTCTCCGAAGGAGGAGTATGAAAAACGTGTGAGAGAAATGCGGCGAATGATTTCGGAAATGAGCTTCGTACATCCGGTTACTTTTAAAGAGGGTGTGTATCGTCCCGGGGATTTCTATGCTATGGCGAAGGGGCTTGAGGATGCTCCGGAAGGCGGAGAACGATGCTTTGGATGCTATCGCCTTCGCATGGAGGAAACGGCACGTCTGGCAAAGGAAGGCGGATATGATTATTTTACCACGACTCTTTCCATAAGCCCGCTGAAGGACGCGGGGAAAATCAACGAGATTGGAGAGAAACTGGCTGAGACCTGTCAGGTACCGCATCTTCCTTCTGATTTTAAGAAAAAGAACGGGTATAAGCGTTCCGTTGAATTGTCTGCCGAATACGGCTTATATCGTCAGAATTACTGCGGCTGCGTTTTTTCAAAACGAAACGAATAAAGTCTTTGCATTTCAAAAAAAATATGATACACTATCACACGAAAGTTTTTAGGTATTTCCTGAAAACAGTGGAAAATATTCTTAAAAATATCTGAGAAACGAGGGAATTGTCATGGCACAGCTTTGGGGAGGGCGTTTCACAAAGGAAACCGACAAATTGGTATATAATTTTAATGCTTCTATTTCCTTTGATAAAAAATTTTATGCACAGGATATCAGAGGCAGCAAGGCACACGTTACCATGCTTGCGAAACAGGGAATCCTGACGGAGGAGGAGAAAGAGCAGATCATCTGCGGACTGGAAGGAATCCTGAAGGATGTAGAGGATGGAAGACTGGAAATCACATCAGAATATGAAGATATCCACAGTTTTGTGGAGGCGAATCTGATTGACCGGATCGGAGACGCGGGAAAAAAGCTTCATACGGGAAGGAGCCGCAATGATCAGGTGGCTCTGGATATGAAGCTGTATATAAGGGATGAAATCGACGCAATTGACCGGGAAGTAAAGCATCTGCTTCTGGCTCTGCAGAAGATCATGGAAGAGAACGTACATACCTGCATGCCGGGCTTTACGCATCTTCAAAAGGCACAGCCGGTTACGCTTGCTCACCATATCGGAGCGTATTTTGAGATGTTCTGCAGAGACAGGGGACGCCTCCGGGATATCAGGAAGAGAATGAATACCTGTCCGCTGGGAGCAGGAGCTCTGGCAGGAACGACCTATCCCCTGGACCGTGGGTATACGGCAGAGCTGCTTGGATTTGACGCGCCTACGAAAAACAGTATGGATTCTGTATCCGACAGGGATTATGTGATCGAGCTTTTGTCTGCAATGTCTACGATCATGATGCACCTGAGCCGTTTTTCTGAGGAGATCATTCTCTGGAATTCCAATGAATACCGTTTTGTGGAGATCGACGACGCTTACAGTACAGGAAGCAGTATTATGCCTCAGAAAAAAAATCCGGATATTGCGGAGCTGGTCCGCGGCAAAACAGGACGTGTTTACGGTGCGCTGACTTCAATTTTGACCACAATGAAAGGAATTCCCCTGGCATATAATAAGGATATGCAGGAGGATAAAGAGCTGACCTTTGATGCGATTGATACGGTGAAGGGCTGTCTGGCTCTGTTTACAGGTATGGTATCCACTATGCAGTTTCACAAAGCAAACATGGAATCCAGTGCAAAGAACGGGTTTACGAATGCAACAGACGCGGCAGATTATCTGGTAAATCATGGAGTGCCGTTTCGGGATGCACATGGAATTGTCGGACAGTTAGTGCTGACCTGCATTGAAAAGGGGATTTCCCTGGATGAATTGTCTCTGGAAGAATACCGGGCAATCAGTCCGGTGTTCGGGGAAGATATTTATGAGGCGATCAGTATGCGTACCTGTGTGGAAAAACGTATTACTTATGGAGCTCCGGGTGCAGACGTAATGGTACAGGTCATTGCCGAAAATAAAGAATACCTGGAAAATAATTAAAAAAGTGCTTGCATTTTTAGAAAAAGTGTTATAGTATTTACAAGAAAGACAAATGTATGTCATGCAAAGACATATAATAGTGGTAAAGTGAGGAGAGCGATTGTTATGAGTGAAAAACTGAGAGTAGGTATTTTAGGAGCTACAGGTATGGTAGGACAGAGATTTATTTCTCTTCTGGAGAATCATCCGTGGTTTGAGGTGGTAACCCTGGCAGCAAGTGCAAGAAGTGCGGGAAAAACCTATGAAGAGGCAGTAGGAGCGAGATGGAAAATGGATACTCCGATGCCGGAAGCAGTCAAAAAGATCGTTGTTATGAACGTAAATGAAGTGGAAAAGGTTGCTGCAACAGTAGATTTCGTATTTTCCGCAGTAGATATGTCCAAAGAAGAAATCAAGGCAATCGAGGAGGAATACGCAAAAACCGAGACACCGGTGGTATCCAACAACAGTGCGCACAGATGGACACCGGACGTACCGATGGTGGTACCGGAAATCAATCCGGAGCATTTTGATGTAATTGAATTCCAGAAAAAACGTCTGGGAACGACGCGTGGTTTTATTGCAGTAAAACCGAACTGCTCTATCCAGAGCTATGCTCCGGTGCTGACCGCATGGAAAGAATTTGAGCCGTATGAAGTAGTGGCAACTACTTACCAGGCAATTTCCGGTGCGGGCAAGACCTTTAAGGATTGGCCGGAGATGGAACACAACATCATTCCGTATATCGGCGGAGAGGAAGAAAAGAGTGAAAAAGAGCCGCTGAGACTGTGGGGCAGGCTGGAAGACGGTGTGATTGTTCCGGCAGCAGAGCCTGTGATCACCTGCCAGTGTATCCGTGTTCCTGTATTGAATGGACATACGGCAGCCGTATTTGTAAAATTCCGCAAAAAGCCGACGAAGGAGCAGCTTGTAAATGCATTGAGAGAATTCAAAGGTGTTCCGCAGGAGCTGGAGCTTCCAAGTGCGCCGAAGCAGTTCATCCGGTACTTAGAGGAAGACAATCGTCCGCAGGTTACTGAGGATGTGGACTACGAGAGAGGCATGGGAGTATCTGTCGGGCGTCTCCGTGAGGATACGGTATATGATTTCAAATTTGTGGGCCTGTCCCATAATACCGTAAGAGGTGCCGCAGGAGGTGCTGTCCTTTGTGCGGAAACTCTGAAGGCAAAGGGTTATATTGAAAAGAAATAACAGGAGCTGCCGAAAAGATCTGATTCTTTTCGGCAGTTTTGCGTGTGGGATTTTCGGCAGTCCTTGGCCTATCCGGCAAATGAGCCTGTTTAGCTATACAATTGCGCAGGATTGTTATATAATGGAAAATCATAGGGCAGTCCGAATGCTTCAGAAAGGGGAATAAGAGTCATGGACAGAACGGAATTGTATTCTCTTTTGCTTTTAGCCGGAGGAAAGAGCAGCCGTATGGGGGCAGATAAGGCCGGGCTTTTTTTTCATGGGCAGACTTTTTTGCAGATGGCGATGAATAAGGCCGCAAAGCTTGGTATCCATAAGCTTTTTTTATCCGGATACAGAGGAGCGGAAGAAGGCGGAAAAGTGATCCGGGATATTTACCGGAATAGAGGCCCTCTGGGAGGAATTCATGCATGTATGAAGGAGATGGATACGCCTTACTGTCTGGTACTTCCGGTAGATGTGCCGCAGCTTCCGCTGTGGGTGCTGGAAAAACTGTTAAGGCAGCATTGTGACTGTATATCGCGGGCAAAAGAAAAAATTCCGTTGATTCTTGTGCATGGAGTGCGGGAGGAACCGTTGATTGGGGTTTATCCTACGGATATGGTGTCTTTGATTGAAGAGGAAATCCGGGAGCATTCCGCTTCGGTTTTAAAGGTTCTGAATAAAAGCGGATATGAGTGCTGTACAGTGGAGCTATTGCCGTGGGAGGCGGAGAATATCAATACCCCCGAGGCATATGAGGCACTTTTGGAGCACGATATGGAGAAAAGAGGTAGATAATTATGCTGGAGGGAGTTACGCTTGAGCAGGCAGTGGAATGTATTTGCCAAAGGGTACATAAATATGAAAAAATCCGAAAAATCGCGGTAAGCGAGGCAGGGGGATGTTGTCTGGCGGAGGATATTTATGCAGGGATGGATAATCCTCCTTTTTCCCGCGCTCCGGTAGATGGATATGCGGTGAGGTCGGCAGATCTTAAGGGAGCTTCTGCTCGGGTTCCTGTAAAATTGAAGGTAAAGGGCTGCATTTATGCGGGATGCGATGGGCAAGCGAGTGCAATTGGTCCCGGAGAGGCAATGCAGATTATGACAGGAGCGCCGTTCCCGAAAGGAAGCGATACGGCTGTCAAACAGGAGGATACCGATTACGGAGAGGACGTCGTATGCATTTACAAACAGCAGCAGCCGTTTGATAATTATTGCTTTCAGGGCGAGGATTATAAAAAAGGGACGCTTCTTTTACAAAAGGGCTCCCGTCTTACTTTTGCGGAACAGGGAATTCTTGCAGGCCTTGGGTATACGGAGGTGCCTGTGTATTGTAAACCGGTTATCCGGATTTTTACACCGGGAGATGAATTGTGTTCGCCCGGACAGCAGCTTCTGCCCGGAAAGATTTATAATTCGAATGGAATGATGGTTTCTGCGCGGGTAAGAGAGCTTGGCTTTGTTCCTGCGGAGGTCTCTCATGTCCCGGACAGGGAAGAGGAGCTTGCCGGAATTCTCTGCAAAGCTTGTGAGGATGCGGATATCATTCTTACGACCGGAGGCGTATCCGTAGGAAAAAAAGATATTCTGCACGGAGCATTGGAAATTCTGGGAGCTGAAAAGATTTTCTGGAAGGTGCTTTTACAGCCCGGGACGCCTACGATTTTTTCGGTATATAAAAATACATGGATTCTGTCCTTATCCGGAAATCCTTTTGGAGCAATGGCGAATCTGGAACTTCTGCTTCGGCCCATGCTGGAAAAAATGACAGGAGATGCCAGGTACTCTATGGATACGAGGGAAGGGGTATTTAAGGGCATATTTCCCAAAAAGAGTAAGAGGCGGAGATTTGTGCGGGCAATTTACCGGAATGGGGAGGTTACTCTTCCGCAGGGGATTTTTTCCTCCGGGGCCATGAGAACGCTGAGCGGGTGTAACTGCCTGCTGGAAATTCCGCCGGGGTCCAAAGGGTTGCAGGAAGGGGATCAGGTTAAAGTATGGATGTTGTAAAAAGGCCTTATGTGGCAGCAGTCAGCGGAGTAAAAAATTCCGGCAAAACCACTTTTCTGGAAAAGCTGATTCCTGTGTTGACTGCCAGAGGATATCAGGTGGCAGTTATCAAGCATGATGGACATGAGTTTGAGGCTGACGTGGAAGGAAGAGATACTTTTCGTTTAAAAGAAGCAGGGGCGTATGGCTGCGGCATTTTTTCCGGCAGCCGCTTTATGGTTGTAAAGGATGATGCGGGAATAGATGAAAGGAAAATGCTGGACCTGTTTCCGGAGGCAGATGTGATTTTGCTTGAGGGAATGAAAAACTCTTCCTATCCTAAATTTGAAATTGTGCGGCGTGGGGTTTCAACGGGAATGGTCTGTGCTAAGGAGACGCTGCTGGGGCTGGTAACGGATACGGGGCTTTGCCTGGAGAATGTCCCGGTGTTGGCTCTGGAAGATGTGCAGGCCTGTGCAGATATTCTGGAAGAAAATATGAATAGATGCTGTTGGAATGAGGAAATTTTGTGACAGAGATGCAGGATTTCATTTTCGAGGCCCATTATAGAGGTAATATCAGCTTTCAGTTGAAGCAGCAGAGCTTTCATGGTAAAATATTGTCAGGATGTTTACAGGTTAGACAAAATAAATCAGGAGGGAAACTTATGGCTTTCAAACAAGTGCAGACGACCTGTCCCTATTGTGGCGCAGGGTGTCAGATTATGTTCACAGTCGATGCGGATGCAAATAAGATTGTGGAAGCAGTTCCTGCAAACGGCAGGACGAACGAGGGAACACTTTGTTTAAAAGGTCATTATGGCTGGGATTATCTGAATGATCCACAGATTTTGACCAAACGTCTCCGTAAACCGATGATCCGCAAGGGAGGCAAAAAATCTCCGCTTGTAGAAGTGTCCTGGGAGGAAGCAATCTCTTATGTTGCAGGACGTCTTTCTGAGATCAGGGAGAAATTCGGTCCGGATTCTATTATGGGAACGGGGTCTGCAAGAGGTGCGGGCAATGAAGCGAATTACTTGATGCAGAAATTTATGCGCGCATGTATCGGTACCAACAATATTGATCATTGCGCACGAATATGACATGCGCCTTCGGTAGCGGGTCTACTGTATTCTTTAGGATCAGGCGCAATGTCTATGGGCATCCCGGAAATCGAGGATGCAGGTTGTTTATTATGTTTTGGATATAATGGCGCGGATTCCCATCCGATTGTTGCGAGGAGAATTGTGCGCGGCAAACAAAAGGGAATGAAAATTATCTGTGTGGATCCTCGTGTGACAGAAACTGCACGTATTTCCGATATCCATCTGCAGCTGAAGGGCGGCACCAATCTGGCCCTTGTTAATGCAATTGCAAATGTCATCTGGAATGAAGGTCTGGCAGATAAAGCGTTTATTGAGGAACATACAAAGGGATTTGATGATTTCCTGAAGGTGATTGAGAGGTATACTCCGGAATATGCGGAGCCAATTACGCACATCCCGGCTGAAGAAATCCGCAAGGCTGCAAGACTGTATGCGACTACCAGGCCCGCAATGATTTTGTACGGTATGGGAGTCTGTCAGTTTACGCAGGCAGTAGATGTCGTAAAGGGACTGGCGAATCTTGCACTTATGACAGGCAATTTCGGCGGTCCGGCCATGGGAATCGGGCCTGTCCGCGGACAGAACAATGTACAGGGCGCCTGCGATATGGGAGCGCTGCCTAATTCCTATCCGGGATATCAGAATATTACAGTTGCGGAATATCGTGAGAAATTTGAGAAGGCCTGGGGTGTACCGCTGTCCGATCAGATTGGCTGTCCGATTACTCATGTGCCTCACCGGATTCTCCACGAAAAGGATGAGAAAAAGCGGATTCATGCGTATTACATATTCGGAGAAGACCCTGCCCAGTCAGACCCTGATCTGGCAGAGGTAAGAGAAGCCTTGGATAAATGCGATTTTGTAATCATGCAGGATATTTATATGAACAAAACCGGCCTTTACGCAGATGTAATCCTGCCGGCAACTGCCTGGGGTGAGCATGAAGGCGTTTATACCTGTGCTGACCGGGGCTTCCAGAGAATCCGTAAAGTGTTGGAGCCGGAGGGTGACGTAAAGCCCGACTGGAAGATTATTGCTGAAATTTCCACAGCTATGGGCTATCCGATGAATTATGAGAACACGGAAGAAATCTGGAATGAACTGATTGATCTGTGTCCGGGCTTTGCCGGAGCGACCTATGAAAAAATGGAGAAATACGGCAGTGTACAGTGGCCGTGCCGTGATAAGTCCATGGAGGACAGGGGAACACCATACCTTCATAAAGACGGCAAATTTGCAACTAAGGATCAGAAAGCTTTATTTTATGGAACAGAGTGGCATCCGCCTATGGAGCTTGAAAATGACCGGTACCCGATGACTCTGTCTACTGTGCGTGAGGTCGGACACTATTCTGTGCGTACCATGACGGGCAACTGCCGGACTCTGCGCAATCTGGAGGATGAGCCTGGCTGGGTACAGATGAATACCCAAGACTGCATCCGTATGGGACTGAAGAAGGGAGAACTGGTAAAAATTCTCTCCAGGAGAGGGTATTGCATTACCCGCTGTCTGCCTACGGACAGAGTAAAGGCTGGAGCTACTTACATGACTTATCAGTGGTGGATAGGCGCCTGCAACGAGCTGACGACAGCTAAGCTGGATCCAATCAGTAATACGCCGGAATATAAATACTGTGCCTGCCGCGTGGAAAAAATTGAAGATCAGAACTGGGCGGAACAGCATGTAAAGGAACTTTATGACGAAATACGCACCCAGATGGGGATTGATACCGGAAAGGGGGCGAAGGCATGAACTATTTCGTGAAAGGAAATCCAGACCTCTGTATAGGATGCCGTACCTGCATGATTGGCTGTGTGGTTGCTCATGAAGGAAAGCATATTTTTGAAATTGACCCGGACTCCTATGCTTTCAATCCGAAGCTTCATATGGTAAAAACCGCCAGGCTGAGTGTTCCGGTACAGTGTAAACACTGTGAAAATCCGGCATGTATGGCAGTATGTCCGGTTGAAGCGATTTCCCGGGAAGAGCATTGCATCGTTGTACATACAGACAAGTGTATCGGCTGCAAATCCTGTATGGACGCGTGTCCGTTCGGGGCTATTGATATGGTGCCTGTTACAGGCTGTATCCAGGCTGACGGAAGCGAGAAAAAGGTGGCCAATAAATGTGATTTGTGTATCGGGAACCCGGGTGGTCCGGCATGTGTCCGTGTCTGTCCGACAGAGGCTTTGACATTGGTAACGGAAGAAGAGCTTGGCGGCGCCATGGAGCTGAAACGTATGGAAGCGGCCAGGAATACATTCCGTGAGACTTGTGCACCGGAATAGGAGGACGAAAAATCTATGAGAAAAGAAATGGGGTCTTTCGTTGTGGGAGACAGCACCAAATGCACCGGATGCAGGGCCTGTGAGCTTGCGTGCTTTACAGTCCACGGCAGCAGGAGTAACCACATTGGAAAAACTGTGGGAACAGTAACGATTCCGGTTACACCCCGGCTGTTCCTTACAAAATTTGAGCAGGGATGTATGCCGATTCAATGCAAGCACTGTGAAAATGCACCATGTCTGAATGTCTGTACAAAAGGCGCAATCAGCCGTATAGATCATCAGGTGGTTGTGGATGCGGACAGGTGCATTGGCTGCAAGGATTGTATGCAGGCGTGTCCTTTTGGGGCGATTGCGCTTCTTCCCCATGCAAAGGATGGACGGCTGGTGGCTCAGGCTGTATCCGAAGAACCGAAAGTGTTTGCGGCCAAATGCGATTTGTGTTCCGGAATAGAAGGGGGACCGGCGTGTGTCCGTGTCTGTCCGCATCAGGCGCTGCGCGTGGTGGAGCCGGAATCTGAGCGCGAGGAAAAAAATATCAGAGCGGCAGAAGCATTGCTCCTGACTAAAAATTGGAAATAAGGGAGGACGAAATTCATGATAGTAGCAATTGATCAGAATATTTGTACCGGCTGCCGTGAGTGTGCAGAGGTCTGTCCTGCCTATGCGATTACAGGGGAGCAGGGAAAGCCGCAGACGATTGACACGGATCGGTGTGTTATGTGCGGGCAGTGTGTACAGAAGTGCAAATCTTATGTTTCTGTGCTGACACATGGAAAAGATGCCTGCGAAAGGATAAAAAAAGAAAGAGGGATTCCTGACTGCGTGAATGAGCCGCTGTTTGCCGCACATGCAGTCTGTAACCTGGACAAAGTAAAGGCAGCACTTGCAGATAAGAGCAAATTCACTGTTGTGCAATGTGCTCCTGCAGTCCGTGTGGCGATTGCTGAGGAATTTGGTGCGGAGCTGGGAAGCCTGACACCGGGTAAACTGGCAGCCGCTCTTCACGCAGTCGGGTTTGACCGGGTTTATGACACTAATTTCCCGGCAGATGTAACTATAATGGAGGAAGGGACCGAGCTGGTAAAGAGGGTAACAGAAGGCGGCGTTTTGCCGATGTTTACTTCCTGTTGTCCGGCATGGGTAAAATTCCTTGAAAATAATTATCCGGAGCTGAAGGAGCATCTGTCTTCTGCCAAGAGCCCGCAGCAGATCGGCGGTGCCATATTCAAAACTTATGGTGCGCAGTTGGAAAATAAAGACGGCTCCTCAATTTACAGCGTTTCCGTGATGCCCTGTACCTGCAAGGAATTCGAGTGTGAGCGTCCGGAAATGAAGGACAGTGGTTATCGTGATGTGGATGTTGCCATTACCACCAGGGATCTTGCGTGGCTGCTCAAAGATGCGGATATTGACTGGACTGCTTTAAAAGAGGCAGCGTTTGATCAGCCTTTAGGCCTATATACCGGCGCGGGAACGATTTTTGGTGTTACCGGAGGTGTTATGGAGGCGGCTATACGAACCGGCTATGAACTAATCACAGGTCAGCCGATTCCGGAGGTAGAGGTAACAGCAGTCAGAGGTACCGAAGGATTCCGTACTTCTACCATTAAGGCAGGTGACCTGGAACTCAGAGTAGGAGTTGTGACGGGACTTAAGAATGTGCTTCCTGTATTGGAAGCTGTTAAAAACGGCTCCCTGAACCTTCATTTTATTGAAGTAATGACCTGCCCGGAGGGTTGTGTAAGCGGCGGAGGGCAGCCCAAACTGCTTATGGACACGGACAGGGAGCAGGCTTATGCAGCCCGCAGAGAAGCGACGTTTGTGCATGATCGTGCGCTTCCATACCGGAAATCTCACGAAAACCCGGCAATTAAAAGGATATATGAAGAGTTTTTGGAAGCACCGAACAGTCATATAGCGCATCATCTGCTTCATACTACATACTGTAATAAATTATAAAACAGGGCAGGCTCCCCGGGAAACCGGGGAGCCTGATACTTTTACCAACAAAATTTGAATTCATGATAATTCTGTGGTACAATACAGATTCAGAGAACTGTCTGTCAAAGTTACAGGCATAATGCAAAATTCGGCGGAATAATCAGGTGATATATATGAAGCATGTAATTATTGGGACGGCAGGCCATGTAGATCATGGAAAAACATGCCTGATTAAAGCGTTGACCGGAATCGATACGGACCGCTTGAAGGAAGAAAAAAAACGTGGAATTACCATTGAACTTGGCTTTGCATACCTGGATTTTCCGGATGGACAGAGAGCAGGTGTCATTGATGTACCGGGTCATGAAAAATTTGTAGCAAATATGCTGGCTGGTGCCGGAGGCATGGATTTGGCGATGCTCGTGGTTGCTGCGGATGAGGGGGCTATGCCGCAGACCGTAGAGCATTTGGATATTCTTTCTATTCTTGGAATTACCAGAGGTGTGATTGCTGTTACCAAGACAGATCTGGCTGATCAGGAGCTTACAGAGCTGGTGACGGAGGATGTACAGGAGCTTGTAAAAGGGACTTTTTTGGAGAACGCGCCCATAATTCCTGTTTCTGTATACGATGGCAGCGGAATCGGGGAACTCAGGGAAACGCTCTGGAAGCTGTGCAGAGAGCTTCCGGAGAGAGGAGATTCCGGGTCTTTCAGGCTTCCGGTTGACCGGGTCTTTACTTTGAAGGGCTTTGGGACAATCGCAACCGGAACACTTATGGAAGGCAAAGTAAAAAAAGAGCAGGAGGCGGTTCTTTATCCTGAAAAGATTCCTGTAAAAATAAGGAGTATCCAGGTACACTCCCAGAATACTGATGTAGCCTATGCAGGACAGAGGGTTGCAGTCAATCTGCCGGACAGAAAAAAAGAAGAGGTGCAGCGGGGAGCTGTAATTGCTTCTAAGGACAGTCTTTATCCCAGCAGAATGCTGGATGTAAGGCTGCAGGTACTGCGCCATACAGAGCGTGCCGTCCGGCATGGAAGCCGGGTCCATATTTATCATGGAACCAGGGAACTGCTGGGAAGGGTTATTCTGATGCAGGGTGAAGAGCTTCGGGCAGGAGAAAGCTGTTATGCGCAGCTACGGCTGGAGGAGGAAACAGCAGCCCGAAAAGGAGATCGTTTTGTGATTCGGTTTTATTCTCCCGCAGAGACATTGGGAGGCGGCGTGATTCTGGATTCCAGTCCCCGTAAGCATCGCAAAAACGATAAAAAGGCCCTGGCTGCATTTGCAATCAAGGAAAACGGAACACAGAAAGAGCTGCTGGAGCTTTCCTGTCTGGAACACAGCGGAAATTTTTATTCCCTGAACGAGCTGGCAAAGCGGAGCTTACTGGACGGTTCCCGGATAAAACATCTGGCACAGAAACTCTGTGAAGAAAAAAAGCTTGTCCGCATCACGGAGCAGGTTTATATTCATCAGGAAGAGCTTGCTCTTTACAGGCGGCGGGTACTGGATTTTTTAGGCGAATTTCATAAGAACTATCCTCTGAAAGAGGGAATGGGACTGGAGGAAGCCAGAAGCCGTATGCAGCTAGGGATTCACCAGAAAATGGCAGATGCCATTTTGGAGATTCTGAAGCAGGAGAAGTATATTAAGGAGCAGAACCGGGTATTCAGCAAATATGGCTTTAAAGTAGTTGTAAAGGAAGATGAGGATGCCATGATAAAGGAGATTATCCGGTATTTTAGAGAAGCCGCTTATGCGCCTCTTACTACGGAGCTGTATATTGGCGGGCACCAGTCTCAGAAAAAATTCCGGGCAGTGTTTACCTCTCTTTTAAACAAAAAAATTCTCATCCGCCTGGATGGGCAGTATTGTCTTCACAAAGATTATTACGAAAAAGCAAAGTCTGCGTTTGCGGAAATGGCGGAGACAAAGCAGGTAGTTATCCTGGGAGAGTTTCGGGATTATCTGGGATGTTCCCGGAAGATGGCCGTCGCTTTGCTTGAACATTTTGATAAAAACGGTTTTACCAGAAAAACTGATCAGGGAAGGGTACTGAAGGCTTTTCTGTAAAAAAGAATTACCCGAAGCAGATGGGGGGAAGGAGGTGAGTCCATATGGAAGAAAACAGAATTCGTTTGACGCAGATGTCCCATGCAGCCGGCTGAGCGGCAAAAGTAGGTCCTGGGACCCTTGCTCAAGTTTTGAGTAAGCTGCCGAAGTTTAATGATCCAATGCTGCTGGTCGGTACGGAGACATCTGATGATGCTGCTGTATACCAGATATCGGAAGAACTTTCAATGATCCAGACGGTAGACTTTTTTACTCCTGTTGCGGACGATCCATATACATTTGGCCAGATTGCTGCGGCAAACGCGTTAAGTGATGTCTATGCAATGGGCGGTGAACCAAAGCTTGCCCTGAATATTGCTGCTTTTCCAAATTGTCTGGATATAGAAATCCTGGGTGAAATTCTGAGGGGCGGAGCGGATAAAGTCCTTGAAGCGGGAGCAGTTTTGGCAGGCGGTCATACGATTCAGGATGAAGAGCCGAAGTATGGACTCTGTGTGACCGGTTTTGTTCACCCTAAAAAGCTCTGGAAGAATTACGGTGCTGAGGAAGGAGATGTTCTCATTCTCACAAAGCCTTTGGGAAGCGGGATTATCAATACCGCCGTAAAAGCGGAATTTGCTTCAGCTCAGGAGGCGGATTTTGCCGTAAAAACAATGACAGCCTTAAATAAATACGCAAGAGATGCGGCCAGAGAATATCATGTGCACAGCTGCACGGACATTACTGGTTTTGGACTGGCCGGACATGCTCTGGAGATGGCAGAGGGAAGTGAGAAAACCCTGATTCTTCAGACCGGCAGTCTTCCGGTTATGCCTGGTGTGGCATATTATGCACAGATGGGACTGGTTCCAGCAGGTGCATACCGGAACAGGGAATATGTGCATCCGCTGGCAGAAAGCTGTGTGAGGGAAACATGGCTGGAGGATGTGGCGTATGATCCCCAGACTTCCGGCGGGCTTCTTTTGTCACTTCCCAAGCCGGATGCGAAGGCTTTGTTGAAAAAGCTGGAGGCTATGGGGTTACCGGGGGCGGCTATCGGATCTGTCACTAAAAAACAAAAAAAATCTCTGATTTTGGAATGAAATGTAAAGAAGGTTATGAACAGAAAAGATTATTTTATGATGATTCCAAAGGTGGATCATATTCTGAAGGAAAAGAAAATCCAGGAATTGTGCGAAATATATGGAAAGGGAGCTGTCCTGGAAGAAATCCGCGATGTTCTGGATCAATTGAGGGAGATTGTCCGTACAGGAGAAGAGGAAGAAGTCCGTTTTGTTATGGAGCATATGCTGGAAAAGATTGCAGAGCAGCTTCGGTCTGGTGCAGTGTTTCCTTTTCGGAGAGTATTTAATGCAACGGGAATTCTCCTGCACACAAATCTGGGACGCGCACCGCTTGGAAAGGTGCAGATTGAGGCTGTTGCTGAGACAATGCGGGGTTTTTCCAATCTGGAATACAATCTGGAAACCGGAAAAAGAGGAAGACGCTGGGAGCATTATGTAGAGACCATAACGAGAGTCACCGGGGCGGAGGGAGCAATTGCGGTGAATAACAATGCCGCTGCTGTCACTTTGATGCTTAGCGTCCTTGGAGCGGGCAAGGAGGTTTTGGTTTCCAGGGGAGAGCTTATTGAAATCGGCGGAAGATTCCGTATTCCGGAGGTTATGGAGCAAAGCGGTGCGGTTTTGAGGGAAGTGGGAACAACGAACCGTACCAGAATTTCTGATTACGAAAGAGCCATTACAGAGGAAACAGGAATCTTGCTGAAGGTGCATACCAGCAATTACAAAATTGTGGGCTTTACAGAGGAAGCTTCTGTGGAGGAGCTGGCAGAACTGGGACGCAGATATCATCTGCCGGTTATTGTGGATTTGGGAAGCGGTGTTTTGGTTGATTTGGAGAGGTTTGGCCTGGATCACGAGCCAACTGTGCAGGAGGTTCTGAAAAAGGGAGCGGATCTGGTGAGCTTTTCCGGAGATAAGCTTCTGGGCGGCCCGCAGGCAGGAATTATTGCAGGAAACCAAAAGCTGGTCAGACTTATGGAGAATCATCCTCTGATGAGAGCTATGAGGCTGGATAAATGTACCATAGCAGCCCTGGCGGCAACCTTTCGGGAATATCTGGATGAGGATAGGGCAATCAAAAATATTCCGGTTCTAACAATGCTTGCAAGAAGTGTCCTGGAGTTAAAGGGACAGGCAGAGGAGCTTTGTGAGGCGCTTGAGAATCACAATTATGATGCGGAGTTTAAGGCAGAGCCAAGCACTGCTATGCTGGGTGGAGGGGCTTTGCCCATGGAGGAGGTTCGCAGTTATGCAGTGACAGTCCGGCCATATGCGGAATCCTGTGAAAAATTAGCAGAAAAGCTGCGGGGATTGCCGATTCCGGTTATTGCTCACAGAAAGGATGATAAAATCTGGCTGGATATGCGGACGATTTTATTGGAAGAAAGAAGGGAATTTAAAAAAGAGCTCGAAGAGTTCTTTTTGGCGGACGCCTGTGGGAATCGAACCCACCCAGGACGCGGCTAACGCCCAACACAGGTTTTGAAGACCAGGGGGCACACCAGTTACCCTTCGACGCCCATATAAAATTGCGATACACATTTGATACTGAAATGTTTCTATGTCATTATATCAGATTGCATATATGTTTTCAAGCTGAAAGAGGGAATAAGTATGGAGCAAAGGACAGACAGTGAGCTGTATCTTCTGAAGCTGCAGAAGGGGGAATGGAAAAAGAGGACAGACAGGGTGGCATTGGAACAGACTTTCTCTGTGATCATGCAGAACGAACCTGTTTTTTCTGTTTGTTGTACTCCGGCGGACATGGAAGAATTGATTTTAGGGCAGCTTTATTTCAGAGGTTATATTGCGGAAGCAGAGCAGATAGAAAAGCTTGAGATTTCTCTTTCTGATTCCAGGATAGAGGTATCTCTCAAGGCAGGGGCCGTAAGCAAAGCAGAAGTCGGTTTTTCGGAGACTTTTGCAATGGATGAAAGTGTCATATTTGCTGCTGCGGAAGAAATGTTCGAGCATCCGGGGCCTCTGTTTAGAAAGACCGGATGTGCACATTGCTGTGCGCTTTATACCGGAGGCTCTGTGGCTTGCTGCTTTGAAGATATTGGCAGGCACAATGCATTGGATAAGGCCATTGGATTTGCTTTGAAGCAAAAACTGGATTTGAGGGAGTCTGTTGTTTTTACCAGCGGAAGGATTTCCGGGGATTACATGAGCAAAGTGATAGGTGCCAGAATTCCGGCGGTGGTATCAAGGGCAGCCGTTACCTCTGAAGCGGCAGTTTTGGCGAATACGCATCATATTCTGATGTTTGGGTTTGTACGGAACAGGTGCGGGAATCTTTATGCAGGAATAGAGAAGCTGAAAAAAGAGTGGTAAAAAAATGTATTATTTTATTTACTAATTGTGCAAAAATACGAAAAGTGGTATAATAAAGCAAAAAATAACGCCTTTTGCCTGATTTTGAAATTGCAAAGGTGGATTCAGGGAGATGTTTAATATGAATTATGAGGATGTACAAAAACTGTCAAATGCGGCAAAGGCCAAGATTACCCTGCTGGACAATCATTTCGGCAAGTATTTCATGCGGACAGTCATGGCGGGATTTTTCATTGTGGTAGCAATGATCTTCTCCAATGTGGTGGGAAATGTATTTTCTGCCGATTTACCTGCCTGGGGTAAATTCCTTGGGGCGGTAGTATTTTCCATTGCGGTTCTGCTGATTTCTATGGTAGGCGGAGAATTGTTTACCGGGAACAATCTTGTGATGGCGTTTGGGGCCTTTGACAGGAAGGTGAGCTGGAAAGACGCAGGAAAGGTCTGGGTTGTCAGCTATATCGGCAATTTTCTGGGATGTTTGATCCTGTCTCTGATTTTTGTGCTGGCAGGCGCCTCCGGTACGAAGGATTATTTTGCCGGCTTTATAAACAATAAGCTGGCCATTCCGGTAAGTGAAATGTTTTTCCGTGCAGTACTGTGTAATTTCTTCGTCTGTCTTGGAGTGCTTTGCGGCATTAAGCTGAAGAGTGAGGCAGCCAAATTTTTGATGATCGTGATGTGTATTTCCGGTTTTGTTGTGAGCGGATTTGAGCATTGTGTAGCAAATATGGGGGTGTTTGTAACTGCATTCTGTCTGGTTCCCGGTTTATCCGCAGGAGCAATGCTGAGGAGCATGCTGGTGGTTACTATCGGAAATATGGCAGGCGGCGCCCTGCTTCTGGCATGGCCCCTTAGAAAGATGAGTGCAGACGAATAATATGGGAAAGGCTTTATACATAGCGGAGAAGCCCAGTGTGGCGCAGGAATTTGCAAAGGCTTTAAAAATCAACGGACAAAGGCGGGATGGCTATCTGGAATCAGAAGATTCTGTGGTGACCTGGTGTGTAGGGCACCTGGTCACTATGAGCTATCCTGAAAAATATGATGTCAAATACAAAAGGTGGAGTTTCGATACCCTGCCTTTTTTGCCGCGCGAATTTAAGTATGAAGTCATTCCGGGCGTAAAGAAACAGTTTGACATTGTGAAGGGGCTTTTGAACCGTTCTGATGTGGAAACGATTTATGTATGTACGGACTCCGGGCGGGAGGGAGAATATATTTACCGTCTGGTGGCACAGGAAGCAGGTGTCAAGGGCAAAAAGCAGAAAAGGGTCTGGATCGATTCTCAGACAGAAGAGGAAATCTTAAGAGGCATCCGGGAGGCGAAGAATTTGTCTGCGTATGACAATCTTTCTGCGTCTGCTTACTTACGTGCAAAAGAAGATTATCTTATGGGGATCAATTTTTCCCGTGTACTGACTTTGCGTTATGGAAACAGTATATCCAATTATTTAAATTCCGGGTATCAGGCGATTTCCGTGGGAAGAGTGATGACCTGTGTGCTTGGTATGGTGGTGCGCAGGGAACGGGAAATCCGTACTTTTGTGAAAACTCCCTTTTACCGGGTTCTCAGCAGCATTGCTCCGGAGGGAGAAGCTTTTGAGGGAGAATGGAGGGCAGTGGAGGGCAGCCGTTATTTTCAGTCTCCGCGACTATACAAAGAAAACGGTTTTAAGAAAAAGGAGGACGCAGAGGCCCTGATACAAGCTTTGAGCGGACAGCAGCCGTTAACCTGCCGGATAGAAAAGATCGAGCGAAAAAAGGAAAAGAAAAATCCGCCGCTTTTGTTCAATCTGGCAGAGCTGCAGAATGTCTCATCCAGGCTCTTTAAGATCAGCCCGGATGAGACCCTGCGTATTGTACAGGAATTATATGAAAAGAAGCTGGTGACTTATCCCAGGACTGATGCCCGTGTGCTGTCTGCAGCAGTCGCAAAAGAAATTTATAAGAATATTGCGGGCCTTAAGAATTTCCCGCAGGTCAGTGAGGCAGCACAAGAGGTGCTGCAAACAGGAAGCTATAAGTCCATCGCCAAAACGAGATATGTGAATGACAGGCAGATAACGGATCATTATGCCATCATCCCTACAGGCCAGGGAATGGGGGCGCTTAAGGGGCTGCCTTTGACCTCACAGAGAGTATACGAGACGATTGCACGGAGATTTTTATGCATTTTTTATCCTCCGGCTGTTTATCAGAAGATATGTCTTATAACGAAGATTCAGGAGGAATCGTTTTTTTCCTCCTTTAAGGTTCTAAAGGAGGAAGGGTATCTGAAGATTGCGGCGAATTCTTTTGCAAAAAACAGAGCATCTGAAAACGATAAGAGTGGGGAGAGTGAAAAAGAGGAAAAGGATGTTGCCTGTGATACAGGTTTGCTTGCAGCATTGCAGAAGCTGAAAAAGAATGATATACTTCCAGTGGAAGGCCTGAGCATCAAAGAGGGAGAGACTTCGCCGCCGAAGCGCTATAATTCCGGTTCCATGATTCTGGCTATGGAAAATGCCGGACAGTTGATCGAGGATGAAGAGCTGCGTGCGCAGATAAAGGGAAGCGGGATCGGGACAAGTGCTACCAGAGCCGAGATATTGAAAAAGCTTTTTACGATCAGGTATTTGTCTTTGAATAAGAAGACGCAGGTGATTACCCCTACACTTTTGGGCGAAATGATATTTGATGTGGTGAATTGCTCCATTCGTCAGCTTTTGAATCCGGAATTGACTGCAAGCTGGGAAAAGGGTCTGACCTATGTGGCAGAGGGAAGTATTACATCTCAGGAGTATATGGATAAGCTGGAGCACTTTGTACGGGTGCGGACCAATCAGGTGGAGGCCAGTAATTATCAGTATGCTCTGCGTCAGTTTTTTGATGCCGCGGCACAAAATTATAAAAAATAGCTGAGAGGCAGCGAAGCTGGTCCGCAGGCGGAAGCTGCTTAAAGTGAGGAGGAAAATTATGCTGAAGGAATTTACCATTGCAAATCTTCTGGATTTGGGTGAGACGATTGCAAAGGATTTGTTCGAGGGAAAAACATATCCCTGGGAAGTCCTTCCGGAAATCGGAGATTTTATTGTAAAGCTTGGAAGAACCCTGGATACGAATGAATATGAATGCAGGGAGGGGGATGTCTGGATTGCAAAATCCGCAAGAGTAGCGCCAACGGCCTGCATCAACGGCCCGGCCATCATCGGTAAGGAGGCGGAGATTCGCCATTGTGCCTTTATACGCGGAAAGGCCATTGTCGGAGAGGGAGCTGTTGTCGGAAATTCCACAGAATTAAAAAATGTTGTTTTATTTAATAAGGTACAGGTTCCTCATTACAATTATGTCGGTGATTCTGTTCTCGGATTTAAGGCACATATGGGAGCCGGCTCCATTTGTTCCAATGTGAAATCCGATAAAAAGCCGGTGATTGTTAAGACAAAAGAAGAACAGATAGAAACAGGAATGAAAAAATTCGGAGCGATGCTGGGAGATCATGTGGAAGTTGGCTGCGGCTCTGTTTTGAATCCCGGAACCGTCATTGGAAGATGCTCGAATATATATCCGCTTTCCCCGGTACGCGGCTGTGTCCCGGCAGACAGTATTTATAAGAGCAGATACGAAATCATAAAAAAACAGTAAACGAATCAGGATATCTATGAAATACGGAGTACCTTCAGTGAGGAGGTACTCCGTATTGCCTTTTCGGACAATCAGAAGATAAGATTCCTCAGAATAACAAGGATTGTGATGTGAAGCGGATAAAAAATATAGAAAAAGTATTTGGCTGCTTTTCCTTTGATGAATCCCCGCTGTCCATTATACATGTTTATGGAAAGGAAGGCAAAGCAGGCCTTCCATTCGTAGTGAAGCCAGCAGCTCCCTACAATTGCCTGCGAGGCCTTATAATTGCGCAGCAGGTACATGATCAAAAGAAAAATATAGCCTTTCCATCCGTAATCTGCATTCAGGCAGAGGGAAATACCAAGAAGCAGCAGCACACTGAGAAACTGCAGGCGTTCGTTTTCACGAAATTGTTCGATTGCACAGAACGCAAGATATCCCAGGAGCAGGGTGAAAAAGACGTTTTGTTTTTTATAATGCCAGGTATTTTGAAACATGAAATTCCATGGGATTTCTGAAATACAGGCAAAAACCAGAAGATTGCAGCCGTATTTTTTTCTGTTTCTGGTATGCAGAAAGCCTTCCACCAAAAGAAAACAAAAGATTGGGAAAGCCGCCCGCCCAATATCCCGGCAGATGCGGTAGAGGGAATACCCGTTGGTCCCGATATAAAAAAGAGGTTCCATGGCAGCCGGATATCGGGTGAGTAATACAAAGGCCGTATGGTCTATCAGCATTGTGATGATTGCGATTAATTTCAATGAGCTTCCGCTTAGAATCCGGAAACGTTCCGGCAAAAATGATTTTGGTGTGGCTTCAGTCATAATTTTCCTCCGATTTTTTGTGAAAATATTGTATCATAGTACCAGATAGATTTCCAGAAGCGTTTATGAAAGAAAAACAAAGAAAAAACATAGTTACTACAGTATATGGTAGTAAATACGAGATTTTTAGTCAATATTCCCTATATTTCATGTCGAAACCTCTCGATTTATTATTATTAGCAAATTTCCTGCCTCCTTTTTGTATATTATTGAAAGCAATGCAGGAATGAAGGAGGAAGAATGTTAATGTTAAAATCTATTACCAGTATTGAAGACCTCATCCAATGTCTGGGAATCAGGCGGACGCTGAAGGGATACCAGCTTCTGCCGAATGCCATACGTCTGACATTATCGGATGAAAATTACTTTTTTAGGCTGATGCACCTATATCGTGATGTGGCCCGGATAGCAGGTACAAATGCGGACTGTGTGGAGCATAATCTGCGGACAGCAATTGAAAGCTGCTGGTATCATGGCAACAGGGAGTTTTTATTGTCTATTTCACCCTATCCTCTGATCAAGTGCCCAAGCAACGGTCAATTTCTGGAAATTATGGTTTTTTACTGCCAGAAAGCGGAATTGAAATAGGAGGGGGCTGCACAAAACACATAACAGCAAAATTTTGCAAATTTTGACTGGACTAATGAGGCATTTTATGAGAAAATAACGATAGGTTGTTAGGGACATTTTAACAACATCATTAGTAAATCTATACCTGAAAGGAGTTTTAAAATGATTTATTCACGCGAAGTAGAAGAAATGTGCCCGGTTGCACAAGGCGTTCATCATGGCGCTGCTCCAATCCCGGAAGAAGCAAAATGGATAGCTGTAAAAGAAGTTAAGGATATTTCCGGTTTTACACATGGTGTAGGCTGGTGTGCACCGCAGCAGGGCGCATGTAAGATGTCTTTGAATGTTAAAGAAGGTATCATCCAGGAGGCACTGGTTGAGACAATCGGATGTTCCGGTATGACTCATTCTGCAGCCATGGCAGCAGAAATCCTTCCGGGCCTTACTGTAATGGAAGCGCTGAATACAGACCTGGTATGTGATGCTATCAATACTGCAATGAGAGAGCTGTTCCTTCAGATCGTTTACGGACGCTCCCAGTCTGCATTCTCTGAAGATGGACTGGCTGTAGGCGCCGGACTGGAGGACCTTGGAAAAGGTCTTCGCTCTCAGGTTGGCACCATGTACGGAACTCTGAAAAAAGGACCTCGTTACCTGGAAATGGCAGAAGGTTATGTTACCGGTATTGCTCTTGACGCAGATGACGAAATCATCGGATACCAGTTCGTAAGCCTTGGCAAAATGACAGATTTCATCAAAAAAGGCGATGACCCGAACACTGCATGGGAAAAAGCGAAAGGTCAGTATGGCCGTGTAGCAGATGCTGTTAAGATTATTGACCCGAGAAAAGAATAATATTGAGGAGGTAACGGGAAATGGCTTTATTTGAATCATACGAGAGACGAATTGACAAAATCAATTCTGTTTTAAACAGTTATGGAATTGCTTCTATTGAAGAAGCTGAAAAAATCACAAAAGATGCTGGTCTGAATGTATACGATCAGATCAAGGGCATCCAGCCGATCTGCTTTGAGAATGCATGCTGGGCATACACGGTAGGCGCTGCTATCGCAATCAAAAAGGGCTGCAGGAGAGCTGCCGACGCTGCTGCTGCAATTGGCGAGGGTCTTCAGGCTTTCTGTATTCCCGGTTCCGTTGCTGACACTCGTAAGGTAGGTCTTGGACATGGCAACCTTGGCAAAATGCTTCTGGAAGAAGAAACGGAGTGCTTCGCATTCCTGGCCGGACATGAGTCCTTTGCAGCCGCTGAGGGTGCGATCGGTATTGCAGAGAAAGCAAACAAAGTTCGTCAGAAGCCGCTGCGCGTTATTCTGAACGGCCTTGGGAAAGATGCTGCTCAGATCATCGCAAGAATTAACGGCTTTACATATGTGGAAACGGAGTATGATCCATACACAAACGAAGTAAAAGAAGTGTTCCGTAAATCCTATTCCGAAGGACTTCGTGCAAAGGTTAACTGCTACGGCGCAAACAGCGTTCCGGAGGGTGTTGCAATTATGTGGAAAGAGGGCGTTGACGTTTCCATTACCGGTAACTCTACCAACCCGACACGTTTCCAGCATCCGGTAGCAGGTACCTACAAGAAGGAATGCAACGAAAAAGGCAAGAAATACTTCTCTGTTGCATCCGGCGGCGGTACAGGACGTACCCTTCATCCGGACAACATGGCAGCAGGTCCTGCTTCCTATGGTATGACCGATACATTAGGACGTATGCACTCGGATGCACAGTTCGCAGGCTCCTCTTCCGTACCGGCTCACGTAGAAATGATGGGTCTGATCGGTGCAGGCAACAACCCGATGGTTGGTATGACCGTTGCGGTTGCAGTTGCGATTCAGGAAGCTGCTGACGCCGGGAAGTTCTGAGAAATAAAGTAGAATTGAGAGTATCTGCACTTCGTGTGTACACATTTTGGGGTTCCTGAATGAACAGGAGCCCCTTATTTTATGGCAGAGAATGAGTTGCTCATTCCCCTGCCTCCGAAACAATTTCTTCCAGAACAGTAATCAAATCATACACAGTATTCAACTGTACGTTTCGTTCCAGTATCGCGTTTTTCAGATCAACAGACAGTGTTTCAAATTTCTCCCTTATATTCGGAGATACATAGGATGCCATATATTATCACCTCATGAAATAGTATGTACAAAAAGAAAAAAACTATCCGAAATGAGAAGGATGAAATATATTCTTTTGTATTTTATAAAAAGCGGCTTTAAAAAAACCCATACGATTCCGGGAAGGGAAGGTATGGGCTTATTTGTGTTAAACCTTATGGTTATTTCAATATATGATAAAATTCGCGGATTTTGTCAAGACGTGCACTCATATTGTTAAACAGCGCATCTACAATAGTCAAGGCACACATGGATTCCACCACCACAACTGCCCTTGGAACAATAACCGGATCGTGTCTTCCATGGATTTCGAGGGAGAGATTTTCACCGGACCGGGTCACGGTTTCCTGAGGCTGGCTGATAGAAGGTGTCGGTTTTATGGAAGCACGGAGAAGGATTTCACTGCCATCGCTGATGCCGCCCAGAATACCGCCTGCGTGGTTGGATGTTTTGGAGACCGCACCGTTTTCTGCATGGAAGCCATCGTTGTCTGTAGAACCGTTGAGTGTGGATACTGCAGCACCATCGCCGATTTCCACTGCTTTTACGGCACCGATGGACATTACGGCCTGCGCAAGGAGTGCGTCCAGCTTGCCGAAGACAGGGTCCCCAAGGCCTGCCGGAACACCGGAAATCCGGCATTCAATTACACCGCCTGCGCTATCCTGGTTTTTCAGACATGTTTCCAGATAGGAGCCGGCTTCTTTGGCTGCCTGTGCATCCGGCATATAAAAAGCATTCCCGGGAATTTCCTCCGGATTAAAATGCTGAATGGATACAGGACCGATAGATTTCGTATAGGTGCAGAAGGAGATTCCAAGCTCTTTTAAAATTTTGGCTGCGACTGCCCCTGCTGCTACCCGTCCGGCAGTTTCTCTTCCCGAGGAACGGCCGCCGCCGCGGTAATCGCGGAAGCCGTATTTCTGGTCATAGGTAAAGTCTGCATGTCCGGGGCGATAGGAATATGCAATATTTCCATAATCCCTGGATCTCTGGTCGGTATTGCGTATGATCAGGGAGATTGGAGTGCCGGTGGTTTTACCTTCAAATACGCCGGAGAGAATTTCCACCAGATCGCCTTCTTTTCGTGCGGTGGTGTAGCGGCTTAGACCGGGTTTTCGCCGGTCCAGATATTTTTGTATGTCCTCTTCGCATAGAGGAAGCCCGCAAGGGCAGCCATCAATGACCGCGCCCAGTGCTTTGCCGTGGGACTCCCCCCAGGTAGTTACAGTGAATTTATTTCCAAATATTGATCTGCTCATAAAAAATCCTTTCTGAATATGTAAGTGTCTTATGTATTATACAAAAATCGAAAATCTTTGTAAACCGAAACCATTAGAATTGACAAAAAACCTTGTACAAATTATAATATAAACTGTATTTTTGTGTAACAGAGAGGTGTTGTCATGAGGATACCGGAGCAGGGAAACAGAGAGTGGGATGGGAGTGTGAATCGTGGTAAGGATGTTTAAAACAACGGATGGAGCCATTCATCAGATCCAGGAGTCGCAGGAAGGCTGTTGGATTGCATTGACCAATCCGACGGCAACTGAAATTTTCGAAATATCTGAACAATTTCAGATAGAAGTAGACGATTTACGGGCTCCCTTGGATGAGGAAGAACGTTCACGTATTGAGGTAGAAGATACGTATACTTTGATTTTGGTGGATGTTCCTATGATTGAGGAACGTAATGACAAGGATTGGTATGGCACCATTCCGCTGGGGATCATTGTAACTGACAAGATGATTTTTACGGTCTGCCTGGAAGATACACAGGTCCTGACCAGGTTTATGGAAGGCAGAGTGCGTAATTTCTTTACTTATATGAAGACGCGGTTTATTCTGCAGATTTTGTACCGTAATGCCAGCATGTATCTTCGATATCTGCGTATTATAGATAAAAAGAGTGAGCAGGTAGAAGAAAAACTTCATTTTTCACCAAGAAATCAGGAACTGATTGAGCTTTTGGAGCTGGAAAAATCCCTGGTGTATTTTACCACATCCCTTCGTTCCAATGATGCTGTGCTGG
>ERZ781272.368-NODE-368-length-36521-cov-43.384111_pt1 | contig 36521 bp, 23 predicted proteins | sample MGYA00375850_ERZ781272 | MGnify/ENA primary metagenome ERZ781272 (study PRJEB29790, sample SAMN06051246) | human gut metagenome | host: Homo sapiens | place: USA: Cincinnati, Ohio | collected 2013-06-21 | study: EMG produced TPA metagenomics assembly of the Gut...
TTTTCCGGCCGAACGGAAAAGGAAGGGCCCGCGCGGCCTGAGCGCATTCCAATTTACGAGATTGTTCTCGTGCATTTTGACAAAACGATATGCCTTTCTGATAAGCTGAGCCGCCTGCACCATATCTCGGTGCAGGCGGCTTTTTGCGATCCTGCTCTCTTGAAAAAGTTTTTCGGCAGCCCGTTTTTTAAGTTCCATTTGGGTTAGATTGCTATACTTTCCAAATATAACAAAGGGATTTTTCCCTTATCATTTGTGAAGTAAAACTCAGCGGGAGGAATTTTGCCATGAAAAAACACCTGGCCATTCTGACGGTTGCTATCCTCGTGATGCTCGCCGGATGTGGCTCCGGAGAAGAAGCCCCCGATCAGACGACGAAGGCCTCTTCATCGGTCAACGCGATCTCGGCCGATGAAATCGACACATCAGTGAGCAAAGCCGATCAGTATGCATCCTACGCCGAGAGCTCTGCCACCAAAATATCCCTCAGTGGAAGCAGCGCGTCCATCTCCGGAGACGGCGCCTCCGAGAAAGATGGAACTATCACGATCCAGCAGGAAGGCACGTATGTGGTGACCGGCACTCTAAACGATGGCCGGATCGTCGTCCAGGCGGCGGATACGCACAAGGTCCACATCGTACTCAAGGGCGCGTCCATCTACTGCGCCGACCACGCAGCCTTGTTTATAAAGCAAGCGGATAAGGTCTTTCTCACGCTGGCGGACGGCTCCGAAAACACGCTGGGCAGCGGCAGCTCCTACCATCTTTCTGATGAGGACAGCAATGTGGACGGTGTCATCTTCAGCCGGGCCGATCTGACGCTGAACGGAAGCGGCAAGCTGACGGTCAACGCCAAATACAAGCACGCGATTGTATCCAAGGACGATCTGATCGTCACAGGCGGCGCCTATGCCATCACAGCGGGAAACGGCGGCGGCCTGTACGGAAAGGACTGCGTGAAAATCACCAATGGCACATTTACCATTCAATCAGGCACGGACGGCATTCAGGCAAGCAATGTGGAGCAGGCCGACCGGGGCTATGTTTACATTTCCGGCGGGGCTCTTAACATCACCGCCGGGACCGACGGCATCCAGGCGGACACTGTGCTGCGCATCGACGGCGGCACCTTCCAGATCACCAGCGGAGGCGGCAGCGCAAACGCCAGCACAGACCAGAAGGGCAATGAAAATCCCGGCTGGGGCATGTGGGGGCCGGGATCCAAAGAGGAAACTGCTAAAACGGAAGACCCCACCGACACCTCAGACAGTGCAAAGGGGCTGAAGGCCGGTGTGTCCCTGTCAGTACGCGGCGGGACGTTCACGATTGATTCCTCAGACGATTCCGTCCACTGCAACGGCACGGTAACAATCACCGGCGGTACCTTCGCCTTAAGCTCCGGCGACGACGGTGTCCATGCGGGCGACGCGCTTTTAATCCAGAACGGCACCATTGCAATCAGCCAGAGTTACGAAGGGCTCGAGGGGTTAAATGTAACCATCAGCGGTGGAAAAATTCAGCTCACTGCAAGCGACGACGGGATCAATTCCGCCGGCGGCAGCGATACGGCGGATCAGGGCCGGCCCGGGCAAAATCAATTTAACGTCAGCGAAGATTCCGATCTCTTTATCAAAATGATTGGCGGCAGCGTCACTGTGGACGCCGGCGGAGACGGTCTTGACTCCAATGGAAATCTCATAATTGAGGGCGGCTCGGTTTTGGTCAGTGGCTCCGCCAATAACGGAAACGGCGCGCTGGACTATGAGGGAACCGCCAAAATCACCGGCGGTACTGTGGTCGCAGCAGGCATGAGCGGTATGGCGCAGGGCTTTTCCGACTCCTCCAGCCAGTATTCGATTCTGCATAACTTTAGTACGACCCTCTCCGAAAGCGATGCGGTCACCCTGAAGGATTCCGACGGCAATACTCTGGTGACCTACACGCCTGCAAAGGCCTATCAGAGCGTCGTCATCAGTTGTCCGGACATGGAGAAGGGGCAAACCTATACGCTCTCAGCTGGCAGCCAATCGGAAGCCCTGACGCTCTCCTCCGTGGTCACCTCCAATGGCACCGGCGGAATGGGCGGCGGAATGAACGGCAAAATGGGTGGCCCCCAACCGGAGGGAAGGCGATAATATCATCCAATCCGTTTCTGATGTTCTTTAGGGATCTATGCGCTTTTTCTGCCAAATTTTTTCGAGAAACGCAGGGGAACCAATGCGAAATCGCATTGGTTCCCCTCAGACTGTAGACAAAGGTATGCATTACTGGCAGAATGCACAAATACGGAAGTTTCTAAGAAGAAACCCCGGACGTAGGTTTCCCATTGAAAACAGCCCACTGGGCTATTTTCTCCCCTCTTGAGTTCCGCTCTCTGCGGAGAGCGGCCAAAAGGGCGTTGCTCTTTGGATTCCTTACCATATTTTATAAAAGGTGGCATAAAAATTTTACTTCGCGGGGAAGTTACTACAAATTATAAGCGATTTCTATGCAAACTTATTTGTGCAGTTTTTTCTGCCGAATAGGTTTATCGACAAGCTGAGGGGAACCAATGCGAAATCGCATTGGTTCCCCTGTATGTTTTTCAAGCGCTTTCCGTTTATAAAAAGCCGTAATTTTCCTTGTGTTGATTTTCTGAAAGCACACCTCTGCTCCATCCCCAAAACCGCCACCGCGGGACAATCGGGTACTAGCAAGGGCAAGGCCGATTTTTGATCCAAACACACATGGAATTTTCATCTTCCAGCAGCTGGTGATATCGGATCATCCAACCATGATCCTGCCCTCGGGCAGTACCTCTCCACCGCTGCCCTCGCCGCGGATGGTCAGCGCCAGCGCAAAGGAGATCGGGCCGATCCGCCCAATAAACATTGTCAGAATCGTTGCAATCTTTGCCGCCAGACCAAACTGCAGGGTGACGCCCGCCGTCATCCCCACGGTTCCAAAAGCGGACGCCGCCTCAAAAATTCCATCCACGCCGGAAAGGCTCGGCAGCGAGATCAGATTGACCGCCGCGTTCATCACCACCGCCGCCAGTCCCAGAGCCGCGATGGTCATCGCCTTATAGACCGTCTGTTTTGCCACACGGCGGCCGAGCACCACCGTATCGTCGCGGCCGCGGATGACCGAGACCACAGTCATGACCAAAACGAGAAAGGTCGTCACCTTGATGCCGCCCGCACACGAACCGCTGCCCGCGCCGATGATCATCAGGAAGATCATCACGACCTTGGAAAAGTCTTGCATCTGGCTCAGATCAAGGCTGGCAAAGCCAGCCGTGCGCGCTGAAACAGATTGAAACAGCGCTGCATTGATCTTCTCAAACAACGGCAGGGGGCCGAGCGTTTTGGGATTTTCATATTCCACGATGAAAAAGATCAGAAAGCCGACCGCAATCAGAGTGGCGCTCATGATCAGCATCGCCTTCGTGTGCAGCATGAGATGACGATGTCTCCTCCAGGAAAGCAAATCCTGAAACACCATAAACCCGATGCCGCCGAGAAAGATCAGCGCCATGACGGTATAAAGGACAATGACATCTCCGTTATAATGGATCAGCGATCCAAACGGGGTTTCATTACCCAAAATATCAAAGCCCGCATTGCAGTAAGCGGAGACAGAGGTAAAAATCGAAACCCAAACGCCGTGTACCCCATATTTTGGAACAAAACGAATGGATAACAGAATGGCGCCGAGCGATTCGATCACCAACGTTGTGACCACGATGATGTGCAGCAGGGAGCGGATATTGTTCAGCGACCAGGCGTTGGTGTTTTCCTGCGCGAGGCGCAGGGTTCGCAGGCCAAGCTTTTTGTGCAGGAAAAACATAAAAAAATTGGTCAGCGTCAATAGCCCAATGCCGCCGATTTCAATCATCAGCAACAGCACCAACTGCCCAAAAAAGGTAAACTGCGTATACGGATCCACCAGCGTCAGCCCGGTCACGCAGGTGGCCGAGGTCGCCGTGAACAGTGCGGTCAGCGGATGCAGCATCTCCCCATTCTTTGAAGAAATCGGCAGCATCAGCAGCACTGTTCCCACAAGGATCACGCCCAAAAAGCTCGCGGCGATGATCCGTGCCGGCGAAAACGGCCGTACCGGCCGACGTTCTCTGTCTCGTTTCAAAAAAACACCTTCCTAAATCATACAGAAGCGGCCTCGCCACTCTGTTCCCCCATTTAGACTTGTCCGTCATAATGCTTCCTAATCCTAATACAGAATGCTCAAAAAGGCAAGTGGTTTCGTCTCCTTTCTTCCTCCAGCATCCCTCTCATTGTGTCCACGCGCATATTCCGTATGCGATTTTCACCAAAAGTAGGCCTTTTCGCATGGCCTTTTTCTCTCTCTGCAGGTTAAAACCTCCTCTTTGAAACTTGCGGAAAAAGAGGGATTTGAGTATAATAGGGTTTAGTTCTGTTCCAGTGTTGGAACCGATCCCAATGGATGTTAACATCGAAAGGAGTTACGGATTATGAACTATTCCCGCGAAGTGGAAAACATGTGCACGGTCGCCAAAGGCCCGCATCACGGTCCTGCGCCGATTCCCGAAGAAGGGAAATGGGTAAAGGCCTATGAGATCAAGGACATTTCCGGATTGACGCACGGCGTGGGCTGGTGCGCTCCGCAGCAGGGCACTTGCAAGCTGACGCTCAACGTCAAGGAGGGTATCGTGCAGGAGGCGCTCGTCGAAACCATCGGCTGCTCCGGTATGACGCATTCCGCTGCTATGGCGGCAGAAATCCTGCCCGGCAAGACCCTGCTCGAATGCCTGAATACAGACCTTGTATGCGACGCGATCAACGTCGCCATGCGCGAGCTCTTCCAGCAGATCGTATACGGCCGCAGCCAGACCGCGTTCTCCGAGGGCGGGCTTCCGATCGGCGCTGGCCTTGAGGATCTCGGCAAGGGCCTCCGCTCCCAGGTCGGCACGATGTACTCCACCGGCGCGAAGGGTGTGCGCTACATGGAGATGGCGGAAGGCTATGTTACCAAAATGGCGCTCGACGCAGATAACGAGGTCATCGGCTATCAGTTCGTAAAGGTCGGCAAGATGCTTGAGGATATCCGCCACGGCGTTGACCCGAAGGAAGCCTATGAGAAGAATATCGGCACCTACGGCCGCTTCGACGAGGCCGCGAAATACATCGATCCGCGTGAGGAATAAGAAGTAAGGAGGACAGGAAGAATGGCTAACGATGTAATGTTTGAAGGCAAAGAGAGAAGAATGCCGAAAATCGAGAAGTGCCTTGCCGAGTATGGCATTGCCAGTCTTGAGGACGCGCGCGCGCTTTGCCTTGAAAAAGGAATCGACGTAGAAAAGATCGTCAAGGGTGTGCAGCCCATCGCATTTGAAAACGCTGTCTGGGCCTATACGCTCGGCGTTGCCATTGCGCTGAAAACCGGCGTGAAGGAAGCAAGCGAAGCCGCCGCAACCATCGGCAAGGGCCTGCAGGCATTCTGCATCCCCGGCTCCGTGGCAGAGCAGCGCAATGTCGGCCTGGGCCACGGCAACCTCGGCGCCATGCTGCTGGAGGAGAAAACCAAGTGCTTCGCGTTCCTCGCGGGGCATGAGTCCTTCGCCGCCGCGGAGGGCGCAATCGGCATCGCCCGCACCGCCAACAAGGTCCGCAAGGAGCCGCTGCGCGTCATCCTCAACGGCCTGGGCAAGGACGCCGCGATGATTATCTCCCGGATCAACGGCTTCACCTATGTCAAGACCGACTATGACTTCTACACCGGCGAACTGAAGGTCCTCGAAGAGAAGGCCTATTCCGACGGTGAGAAGGCAAAGGTCCGCTGCTACGGCGCGAACGACGTGCTCGAGGGCGTTGCGATTATGAAGGCAGAGGGCGTCGATGTGTCCATCACCGGCAACTCCACCAACCCCACTCGTTTCCAGCACCTTGTCGCCGGCACCTACAAAAAGTGGGCAAATGAAAACGGTGTGAAATACTTCTCCGTCGCCTCCGGTGGCGGCACGGGCCGCACCCTGCATCCCGATAATATGGCCGCCGGCCCCGCTTCCTACGGCCTGACCGACTCCATGGGCCGTATGCATGGCGATGCCCAGTTTGCCGGCTCCTCTTCCGTGCCTGCGCACGTGGAAATGATGGGCCTGATCGGCATGGGCAACAACCCCATGGTTGGCGCCACGGTTGCCTGCGCGGTCGCGGTCGCGGAGAGCTATTGATCGTTCCCTTTTCCCCACGCATGAATAAACTCCCGAATCCTGATCGCTCAGGATTCGGGAGTTTCGTTTATCGTCCTATTTTTTTGCTTTCAGCAGCGCCGTCCATGAGGACATCTTCTTTCCCCTGTGAAAGGAAACACCCACGTTATAATAGGTTGCCTCATCCTGTTGCGTCAGCGTCTCCGTGCCGCTATATGCGCCGTCCTCCGAGGTATAGAAGGAAATGATGCTGTCTCCTATGATTTCAAAGGTTCCCCGCAGCGTACCCAGCGCCGGATTGAAGGACTCCCATTCCAGCGTTGTTTCCTCATCGGACCAATGAATTTTATAACAATTTTGAAACCGCACAGCCGGCTCGGTCTCGATCTTCATAAATCCGCCCAGTGTCCACTCCGCCTCTTCCCGGACAATGTCGACCTCGCCGGTTAAGGGGATAGATCTGTCATTTTCGAAATAGGTTCCTTCCGCACTCCAGTGCAGCGTTTGAAAAAAATATGTATGCTGCATATCTGCCCCCCCTGTCTGTCTGATTTCAGCATCGGTGAACAGGGGCAACAACGGTTTTGAGGGCGAGGCCGAGGGCCTCTGCTGGCGTTATTCTCAAAATAAACAGATCCGTCTGAAAACCGAGCCGTTCTTTCAATACGTTTTTCCTTAGAAGGTCTTGACGAGTTCCTTGAGATACGCCTTAAAATCTGCTCCAATCTCCGGATGTGTCAGCGCGACCTCGCAATTCGCCTTCATGATGCCGAGCTTATTGCCCATATCATAGCGTGTGCCCACAAAATCCACCGCCGTCAGGCCGCTCTGCTTGGCAAGCGTGACCATGGAATCCGTGAAATAGACCTCGCCGCTCTTCTTGTCAACCGGCGTCTGCTCAATGATGCCAAAAATCTCCGGCGGCATGACAACACGCCCCAGGATCGAATAGCAGGATAGGATCTGATCCGGCGTAGGCTTTTCAATGATATTGTTGCATTTCATGATGTTATCGCGCAGGGGCGATACATCCAGCGTGCAGTATTTCGGCACATCCTCGCGCGGGACTTCCTTCACGCCCACGGCGCCGAAGCCGAATTCCTCATATGCGCGGCAAAGCTGGCCGATGACCGGGTCTTCGGAAACGATCACATCGTCTCCATACAGGATGCCGAACGGCTCATTACCCACGAAGGATTTCGCGCGAAGGATCGCATCGGCAAGACCTTTGGTCTCCTTCTGGCGGATAAAATAAACGTTCGCCAGGTTTGCAATCGCTTTGAGCTCTTCATAGATATGCTGCTTGGAGGCATTGTCCTTCAGGTTGGTTTCCAGCTCGAACGCGTGGTCGAAATGATCCTCGATCACGCCTTTACCGCGGTTGGTGATGATCAGAATATCCTCGATTCCGGCAGCGACAGCCTCCTCAACGATGTACTGAATCGCGGGCTTATCCACAATATTGAGCATTTCCTTTGGAACGGCCTTGGAAGCGGGGAGCACGCGGGTCCCCATACCAGCGGCCGGAATAATCGCTTTTCTTACTTTCATAATACAATCCTCCCATAAATGATTTATGAAAACATGGCCAGCAGCTGTATGATCAGCATATAGGCCAAGTCGTACAGCAAATAAGAACTGAATCCAAAGAGAAGCGAGGTTCCGCCCTTTCGGAAAATCTGCATCCGATATTCGGATTCTTCCAGCGTTTGTTCCCGCAAGGCATGGAGGTCTCCCATGGTCTTTTTGAAATACAGGCGATTGGCAACCAGTGCGCACACGACATGCAGCACCAATTGCAGCAGCAGAAACACCGCCGCCAGCGGCATCGCACTCTGCAGCGATTGCATCGCAGCGTCGATGACCGCCTGATTGGACGGCTGCTGCAGGATCACCTCGCCCCATTGCAAATATGCATTCACATAGGCCTCGAGCGGGCCGTAAAACGCAACCGAAAGCGCCATCAGCAGAGAGAGCACAACCGCTCCTGCCGCATAAAGCTTCCGGTAGAAAAACCAGAACGGTGAAAAGAGAAAAGCGGCCCAATTCCACCCGGCCTTCTTTTTGGTGCGGTCCATCCGGAAAAACTTCGGGATATAGCTGCGCGTCCCCGTCCGCACATAGGCCGCGACCTCCGCAACCGGAATCCCGTCGATCGTTTCATCGGCCGGAACGCCTTCGATCGGCCCACCGCTCTGCGCCCCGAAAGGCGGATATTGCCCACCAAAGAAGGCCTGCCCTTGTGCCGGCTGCGCGCCGAGCGGCTGGCCGCAGTGCGGGCAAAACAACGTGTCCTTCGGGCTATTGGTACCACAGCGCGGGCAGACGACGCCAAGCTCTGTCTTCTCCTGAAAATCCTCCTGCTGACGCGGCGCTTCCTGCCATGTGTATCCCTGCGCATGCTTTTCTTCATTTGCACAATGGCCCTCGCGCATCCAGCAGGCGCGGTGATGCGGCGTGCCGCAGGATGGGCAGACGACAATGTCATCCGCCTGTGTAAAGGCCTGTCCGCAAGCCGGGCAGACAGCTCCTTCATATCGGTTCAAATCAGAACCCCCTATCGTTTGAAAGATACTCTCATTGTAACCAATTCCATCTGAAAATTCAATCGCTATTTTGTACTCGGAAAAAGAAAGCGCGGGCCGCGGAAATCGCAGCCCCGCTTTCTTCCAAAGAGCGCTCTTCGCCGTTTACGCCTGGCTTTCTAGCTGCTCAGCCCGTGCGAGCAGTTTTCGGACGATCTGAGCGCCCTTTTTCTCCACCCTTTTGAAGTCCATAGCGGGGATATAAAAGGCCTCCAGTGCATCATGCGTCTGCTTAGCATTCTCCAGCATACGGATTGCCTCCGCCAGCAGCTCCGTCTCCGCCTTTGCGTTGAAATGCAGACGGTAACGGTGTGTTTTCATCATTTCCTCATCGATAAAACGGCGCGCATGAATCCGGCGCAGCGGCGCTTCCGGCGCGGGGTGGAACCGGTTTGATGTAAACAGGCACAGCCCAAGCGACGGAATGATCAAATGCTCGATCCTTTTTCCTGCGCTCATGGGACACAGGCAGACCGTCACATCCAGCCCGGCGGCCAACGCATAGGAGCGCAGCCGCTCGAGGATCAAGGAGGATACCGCTCCATACGCATCGTCTATCACAATTACACGGTCGCACAAATGAGCGATCATATCATAGCACATAACGATCCCTTCCGGTGTGATCGCGCTCAAAAAGCATCGGCTTTCCCGGCCGACATGCCCGCGTCCCGCCCCGAATTCCCGCGCGGCAAAGCGCGAGGTATATGCAGCGATTTTATCTGCGTTGATGCATTCCAGGGCGATCCGAAGCGTGTCATTCGCCAGCGAACCGGCGGCGGAAAGAAAACCGACGCAGCGCTGATGATAGGCGCTATTTTTGATGGAGGCTGCGCGGATCCCGTCCGCATGTTCACGCAGCTGCTCCGCATCCCAGTATGCGCCGAGATTGATAATCTCCTCCACAGCGCCTGGGAAACGCGGCTCAATCACATGGGGCGGCGTCCCATCCGCGATACATGCGCGCAGCTGCGGAAAGATCACACCGTCCAATGAGGCCGGATCGGAGGAGCACAGCACGCGTTGCGTCGTATATCCGGCCTGCTCCATCTCATCCGCCACGCGGCGCATCAGCCCGGATTTTCCCGTGCCGGGACCACCCTTAATCACATAGGCACGCCAGTCCCCCGCAGGGTCGTACAGTTCGTCAAAAAGGGAAATAAAGCCCTCCGGCGTATTGGCACCGAGGAACCGTGCGTTATATTGCTGCTCCATATTCAATCCCCCATCAAACCAGTTTACAATATTGTATGCATTTCTTTGAAAGCGTGACACAAATCGTTTTTCGACAAAATCGACTTTTCTATACGGCAAATTCACTTGACAAAAAAATTTGGTCATTCTATCTATTAAAAGGATCAATAAAGTTTGCCGTTTACTATTCTAGTTGGTATCTTAATAAAGCGATTGTATAAAATGACTGTTCAAAAATGCAACGATCATCGACGGCGCCCTTACCGTAGCGGCGTACGGCCACGTGCTGTCAATTTTCATGACGAATGCATGGATCGAGGAAAAGGGTGTCCAGAACGCCGCTGCCTATTCCTGCTTTCCGAAATTCCTCCCCTGGTCGCGCGAAGGCGGGGGGCCTTTTCCGCTGAAAGCGCCAGTGCGCAAAAATGACGCAGGCCGTCGCGGACCGTTTTGGCATTGAGAAACGCGGCTATCTGAAACTGGGCTATGCGGTTGATCTCACGATTTTTGACGCCGTAGCTATTTCCCAATATCGGCGACGAGCCGATCTGCCCGAAGGGCATCGCCTCCGTTTACATCGATGGCCGCTGCGTTGTGAAAAATGGCGTGGTGAATGGGGCGGCTTTGCCCGGTGCAAGCAGTGTCATCCGAAAAAAACTCCTGCGGCCCGGAAAACCGGCTTCGCAGGAGTTGTGTGTATTGAAATTTTGTCTTTTAAGCACCGGCCATGGCCTTCGCTTTTTTCTTTTCTTCTTCCACGACGGCCTTCTGCGCCGCTTCCTTTGCCTCCCGCTCTGGCTTTGTCGGTAACATCGGGATCCCTCCCCGCGCCAGAATCACAAGCTGCAGCACGAATGCCGCCGCGAACAGGGCAAGCGCGATGTATCCCCCAAACGCCAGCTGCCCGCTCAGAATCCCGACCAAGCCATCTGGCTGCACCGCCAGATGGAATAGCACCGTCCCCGCCGCCATCGCGCCAAGGCCGATCCCCCAACGCACCGCCAGCAGGATCCCGCCGCTCTTCGTATACGCACGCAGAATCAGGATGAGATTCAGCAGCGCCATCAACGTGCCGACTGCCAGGCATATCACCGCTATAAACAGCTTCAAAAGTGTATCCCCGACCACCGGCGAGCTGAATGCCGCTATGATCCCACCAAAGTCCATATCCTTGACAAACATCACCGTCTGCAATATCCCATAGGGTGCTCCCTCTACCATATGGTACGGCAGCGTCACGCTGATTTTCACCAGCGGCAGAAAGAGCGAACCGATGCACAGCACCGTCAAAATCCACCGCACATACGCCAGCGGCGAGCCGATAAACGACGTTTTGATTCCCGCTGTCATATGATAAAACTTATCGAATTCCTTTTCCGCTCGCTGTGCGTCTGCCTCCAATCGGTCCTCCATCCCGTAATACATGATGTTTACGCCGCAGTTCCAGCAGTTCGGGCGCCAATCCGTCTTCTTCAGCTTTGCTCCGCATTTCGGGCAGGTTCCCATATTCGTTCCTCCCATAGCTAACGGTTATTTAACAAAACCGCCATAAATAAAGAGACAATCTCCTCATTTTTTATCTGAGTTTATCATATTTGCCGTCTTTATGCAAGAGGTGGCGCCAAAACAATTTTCTCGGCCGGGTGTTTTATGTGCATCTCTCTAAATTCCACGCGCCTGAATCTTTAGGAAAATATTTCCTGCGGCGCGCGGGAGAGAAAGGTAGAATTTTGCTGTCAATCCACAGCAAAATGTGGTATAATATTTGATATTATACAAGATAAGCGGAGGGCTAGCCTATGGAGCAGCAAAAAAGCGGAACGCAAACGGATCTGATCATCGGGCGCAATTCCGTTCTGGAAGCGCTGCGGGCTGGTCGGGCCATCGACAGTCTTTTGGTCGCGCGCGGGGAGCGCAGCGGCTCTATCGGGCGTATTCTTGCAGAGTGCCGTGAAAAAGGGATCGTCATCAAAGAGGTTGATGCCAAAAAGCTGGATTTCCTCTGCGGCCGGGGAAACCACCAGGGCGTTGCAGCATATGCCGCCGCCCATGCATACGCTTGCGTGGCTGATCTCCTTGCTCTTGCACAGCAGCGCGGGGAGGCCCCCTTTCTCATTATATGCGACGAATTGGAGGACCCGCACAATCTCGGTGCAATTATTCGGACAGCAGAAGCCGCGGGTGCACACGGCGTCATTATCCCAAAACGCCATGCAGCTTCTCTGAGCTTTTCCGTTTCCAAGGCCGCCGCAGGTGCGCTCGAATATCTGCCTGTTGCCCGGGTTGGCAATCTTGCCGCCACGCTGGACGAGCTAAAAAAACAGGGGCTCTGGATCTACGGTGCTGATATGGATGGAACCCCTTTTTGTGAAACCGATTATTCCGGCCCTGCCGCGCTTGTAATCGGCTCCGAAGGCCGTGGCCTCGGGCGTCTTATCAAAGAAAAATGCGATTTCATCGTTTCCCTTCCCATGAAGGGAAAGATCAATTCGCTTAACGCCTCTGTTGCCGCGGGCATTTTGATGTATGAAATCGCACGGCAGCGGGCCGGTCTTTCCTCTGTCCGGCCCGGAGAATAAGCCGTTTCTATCCGTCTTTCCGCCAAAAAACCGTTATGTTGTTCATTTGGGGTGACAAAATTGAACGATCGCTACGATTTTAATAAGTCTTCCTCCTTTACTCTTGATGATATCTTAGTGGAAGCCGGGGCCGGGCAGGCCACTCCGGGCGAAGATTCCCGGCAGCCCTCCCACCTCTGGTCGCTGGATGAGATCGAACAGCTTCTCTCCCTCAACTCAATTCAGCAGCCCAGTGGGGAAACAGGCACTGAAATAGAAGAGGGCTTGGAATCTCCACCTTCACCACCCTCTGCCGAAATCGCTGACAACGCTGCCCCTGAAACTGGCATCCCCGATCATAAAGAACCCCCGGGGACGTTCCTTCCTCTTTTTGAGGAAACTGACGAACCCTTTTGCCCTGTCCCTTTGCCCCTTTCTTCGGCCACAGAGGACATGCCGCGGGAAGCAAAGGCCCCCCCGGCAGCAGAACAGCCGGGCGAAGTGCCCGTGCAGGCGAGCCTCTCAGAAGAAGACCGCTTTGCCCGCCTGGAACAGGTTTTAACGCCAATTACCGGTATGCAAACGCCATTCGATCCCAATATTGACCGCAGCAGCCTGCTGGGAGAGGCGCGCGAAAACTGGACGCCGCCTGGCGATGGGCAGCCCCTTCTGGGGGCAGACAAATACCGTGAGCGTTTTTTTCGTGAGCCCACCATAAAGATCCCGATTGAACCGCAGCCAATGCGCAAGGGCCAAGTCCCGCTCATCGATAAGCCCGGTTTGATCCGGAAAAAGAGCGATTTGAGCGCTACCGCCGATCTGGAGCCCCTGCCCACACTCATTGCCGCCGAGGATGAAATCGACGCAGCAATCGGCCAGGAGAAGACCCGCGAGGTTGGCGCTCCGGATACACTCCTTCCAAAGCAGGATTCGCCGAAAGAACCTCTTGCGAAAGATATGGTGGATGGCCAACTGCTGCTGGCTGGATTCAATGAGGCTGAAGAACCCGCGCCTGTTCTCAATGAGGAGGAAGCAGAGCTGCATCTGCAGGCAGTCCGAAAAGAAAAAATCAAAAAATTCAAGCTTGCCGCAGTGGAAGAACCGGCTTTCCCCGCGGGGGAGCCGGAGACTACCTCCATCCCGCCGGACGAGCCGGAACAGCCGGATGAAAGCTTGGCCAGCCCGATTGGAGAATACGCCTCGCCTGTGCAAAAGGCCCCGCTGCGCAGTCTCATGCGCCGCAGAGCGGCCCTGGAAAAGCGCTGCGCGTTCGGCGCCGGACTATTTGAGCTACTTTTGATCCTATGCGGTATTTTACCTCAGGTCTTCTCCTTTTTCCGCGGAGAAGGGGAGGCACTCATCTTCTTCAGCGCAGATCAAAAGCTCTATTCCTTGATCCATCTCGTTCTGTTTGCAGGCGTTCTTCTGATGACGCTGCCGGTCATACGCAGCGGCCTGCGCGCGCTGTTCCGATTAAAATGCAACGCTGATTCCGGCGCGGCGCTTGCCGCCGTATTTGCCCTGATTCAGAATATTCTCTACTTATTTTTCTCGCCGGGAGCCAATGTGGAAGCGCATCTGTTCGGCGCTGCAGCGGGGTTACTCCTCTCTGCAAATATGATTGGCAAGGCGCTGCACGCAAAGAGCATTGCAAAAAATTTTCTGTTCTGCACACAGGACACGCCGCTTTATACCGTCCAAAAGATCCCCGATGAGGACGACGCTTATGAAATCGGCCGCGGTCTGCTGCTTGGCGATCCGGATGTGCGCTATTCCACGCGCACGGCCTTTCCCGCCCGCTTCCGTGCGCTTTCCGAGCATCTGGAACCGGCCGACCGACTATCCGTTAAACTGGTCCCCACCGTATTGCTGCTCTCCGTGGCAGCGGGCATTGCCGTTGCCGTTTTGAATCAAAGCGTTCTGAATGGCTTTTCCGCTCTGACCGCATTATTTTGCATTGCCGTTCCTGCTGCTCTTTCGCTCGGCGCAGCTCTGCCGCTTTTCCGTGCTAACCAGGCACTCAATGCGGGCGGGGCCATGGTCTCCGGCTATGCGGCGGCGCAGGACTGCGGCGAGACGAATGCCGTCGTCTTTGATTCCTCGGATATCTTCAAGCACGGCGGCTGCAATATCCACGGCTTCAAATCCTTCCACGGCATGCGCATGGACGAAGCGATCCTGGATGCCGCCGCGCTGGTCATCTCTGCGGGTGGCCCACTGGGTGAAATCTTTGACAGCGTGATCCTCGGCAACCGGAGGATCCTTCCGCCCGTGGAGGATTTGTCCTATGAAGACCGCATGGGCCTTTCCGGCTGGATTCACGGCAGGCGTATTCTGGTTGGCAACCGGGAGCTTTTGCAGCACCATAATGTGGAGCTTCCCCCTCGCCAGAGCGAGGCGAAATACCGCCACGACGGCCGGCAGGTGATGTATCTCGCAGTGGACGGGCTCATATCCGCGCTCTTCGTCGTCAGCTATCAGGCGGACCCGAATGTAGCGGCGCACCTGAAAAATCTGGAGCGCAAGGGGATTACGATCCTCGTGCGCACCTCTGATCCCAATATTACAGATTCCTTTGTAGAGGAGACATTCGGCCTTCCACAAAACTGTGTGAAAGTGATTAGCGCACAGGCGGGTGCGCTCTATCGCAAATACCGCTCAACAGCACTGCAGCGCGCAAACGCGGGCATCGTCCACGACGGGCGCATCCAGAATTTTTTACGCAGCGTGGCGGCCTGTGCGACACTGCAAAGCGGTTCCAAGCTGTTGACCATTCTGCAGACTGCGGCCGCGGCGCTCGGCGCGGCGCTGGTAGGCGTGCTGTGCTTTACATCAGACGTTACGATGCTCGGCGCGGTCCAGCTATTGCTCTATCAGCTTTTCTGGATGGTGATCGTGTTGATCATCGGAGGAAGCGAAAAATTTTAATGGATATAAAAAGCTTTTCGATTTCGCATGTAGCTTTCTATGTTCCAATTATAAGTTTTGATATCCTCCATAAATGAAAACCGGAAATGGCTCTTTTCCATGTGCCATTCCCGGTTTTCATTATGATTTCACCATTTTTCATAGGGTATAAAAACAAATTTAATATCGCCAGGTTTTTTATAAAAATAGTATTGCTCAATAGTTGGACTATTTCCACCATGAATAAACTCAGGATACGGATAACTAGGGAGTACAATTTCAGTAGCCTGTTTTTGGATCTGTTCTTCTGTGTATTGTACACGAAGTGTTTCAGCATGTCCATTCCAGACCATAACCCATAAATAAGCAAGCAAAATTGCAAATGTCCCCAAAATAATCGGTATCTTACAACAGGTCAAATCCTTCAAATACGTATCTCTAATGTAATTTATTATCTGAATAACTAAACAGGTCATTAAAATATATGTAATATAGAAACATCTAGGCCCAATCGGACTGACCAGGAAAAGTGGCATTATTAAAAATAAAATTGATATTATACAAATAAAAGCTTTATTTTGAACTTTCTTATCCTTAATACTAAATTTAACAGTTAATAATATGCCTAATAAATAAACCGCATTTGCAAACACATCAAGGACAAAGGTAAGCTTTAGCACATAGCTCCTATATGTCATCCGCGCCAATATATTTTGGTAAATATAAAAATATAAAACCGGTATACATAAGGCCGTAAACCCGAACAGTTTAAAATGTTTTTCTTTCTGGTTCTGTGCTTTTATCTTATATAGCAGGTATAGGCATAATATAGTTAGGATTCCTATGATCAGCCAATTATCTTCTGTAACATATTTTGAAACCACTGAAAAATTCTTAACTGCTGTGGTGAACATTTCTTTTATTCCACGTGGAACTTCCCGATATCCATCTACACCTACTCTACGGTATCCTGGGGACAGAAACATTAGGATTCCTCCAAAAAGTGTCCCCAAAAGATATCCAACTAATTTCCATGAAAATTTCTTATATTTAATCAGATATCCTAAAAATATAGTAACGGATAAAAGGCATACTGCAACGGTTATATTCTCAACAAAAAATTGACTGCCAATACCAATTAAAAATAATGCAACAGCATGATACCATTTATCATCCAATGGTTTTTCCTCATATAACGGAGCTATATTTATTAAAAATAATAATAAAAATAGTACAGGAGGAACATAATTAAAAAAGCCCGCTGCCCAAGAATAAGTTTGGGAAAAAATAGAAGAAGGAAGAGCAATTACAAGAATTAATGTAATTAAATACAGGTAAATATTTTTAACCTTGCAAAATTTACTTACCGCAAGGATAATCCCCAAAATTACAGCACATCGAAAAACTTCTCGAAGAATATCAGAGCACCCAAAAATTCCAGAAAGAGCATTACCAAAATATCTTCCATTTAGCGAAATAGCGTGCTGCCACGAAATCGTAATACCTCGCTTAATAGCTTCTAAAAAACCCTCATTTTGAAATCTCGTCGTGAAAAACCAATCGTCCCCAGTTACTGGGAAGCCATATGACATAACCAAAAGATATATATAAGTTAAAGCAACAATAATCAAGCAAGTCAAAAATTTTGAAGTATGTCTCTTTCTACATAGTGAATTCATTTACAACACCTTTTTTTCAATAAACAAATTGGAAATTATTATATCATGAGAATAATTGACCGTCAATACAATATACGACATTTTTCATTCTTAATCACGTATGGTCCCCTAATCTGCCGTTCCCTTATAAAACAGCCACAGACCCCGGTAGCTTCCATCCTCCATCCGGTAGCCTTTCGGCGCTACGCCTATTTTTTGAAAACTCAGCTTCTCATACATGGATCGCCGCCGTATCAACCGTCTGGAGCTCGACGCACAGGAATCTCTGGAACTGGTGCTGCAAAAATTTATCAGAAAGAAAATGTTTCGCCATGCTTGAGCAAATCGCAGCGGTATTGCTCACTGTAATCCAGCTTCTGCTTGCCCTGCTCGGCTTTCCGGTGAGATTTGCCACAGCCGAAAATCAACTATCCCTGCGTTTTTGTAAATGGCCTCAGCGGCGCCGGCGAGTGGCTGCGCAACTCTTACCTATCACATATAAAGATTCTCGATTCCATTGCAGCCTGATCCCTGCAAGCAAGGCGCACTGCAAAACCGTGATTCGGTGTGCAGTGCGCCTTTTTCCATATTGGCTGCATCATCAATCGGAGGCGTGAATCGTCTGCTCAAAACCGGTTGAGAAGCATTCCGTCCAAATCGGATACAGAAAGCGTCTTTATCCCGTTTTCTCCTTCTCCAACAAACCGATTACCTCATCCAGCCGCCCGCATTTCGCATACAATAGCGCCTGTATTTCCTCATCCGGCTGCCATTGGTCGGGGATCATCACGGCCTTCAGCCCCGCGCGGCTGGCAGAGAGCAGCCCGTTGCGCGAATCCTCCAGCGCCATGCAGTTTTCAGGCAGCTCCCCCAGCTCAGAGCAGGCCTTCAGATAGATGTCCGGCGCGGGCTTCGAGGCAGGCAGTCGGTCTCCTCCGACAACCGCGTCAAAATAGGAGAGGACATCCGCTTCCGTGAGATATTTTCTTACCTCCGCCTCCTGTGTAGAAGAGGCAACTGCTATTTTATAATGATGTCCCTTCAGATAATCAAGCAATTCATAAAGGCCGGGCTTCACCGGTACTCCTTTTTCCGCATAATAGCGGCTAAAAAATGCATGCGTGAGGCGGTCGAGCTCCTCAAAATCAAACCCTTCGCCAAAGGTTTCCCGCCAGACCTTTCGCGCCATCGGCAGGGTAAGCCCCAAGGTCTTTTGGTTCATATAGCCCGCAGGGCCAATCCCCATCTGCCGGCCCGCCTCATCCCAGGCCAGCGCGCAAAGCCGCTCGGTATCGAACATCAGCCCGTCCATATCGAATACAACCGCCCGAATCATCTCCGCACCACCTTCATCCATTCCCGCTGGAGCATTTGGCCGCATCGATCGCCAGCACGATCATCAAGCACAAAAGCGTGTTCTCCGGCCTTATGATATCAATGGTATAGGTGTCCGTCCACCGCAGCAGCTCCTTCTGCGCCGTCATCACAAGGTTCCCGGCGGGATCGGTCACCCGGTAATCCCACTCGAGCCAGTCCCCCTCCACCTGCCAGCCGTTGCAGTTGAGCGTAAAACGGGGCTTGAAGAGAGTAAACTCCTTTTTGATCTGCCCCACGCATTCATCCCCGATATACAGTGCAAACCGCGGCAAAAAGGTCAACACCTCTTCCCGCACAGTGCCGATGTGGGCCCCCGCCGCATTCATAATCTCAAGCTTGTGTCCCCAGGCCATACGACCTTCCACGCTGAAGACCGTATCTCCCGCTTCGTCATAGATATCGAAGCTGTCAAACCAAGAGAAAAAGCGCTGTTTGAATAAGAGCCGCATAATATCGCTCCTTTTGCTCTGTATGTATCCGCCGCCTTCCATGCTGAACATCAACCTACACAGCCGTTTTCCGGATTCCGTCCGGAAGATCCTGTTTGGACACGGCGATTAGCTTTGAGAAACTGTGCCCCTTCATAAAATGCTGGATACGTTTGGGATCACCCGTATCGTAGGCGATCATCCCATCGCAGAAAAGGTCGAGCGGGCCTATGATCGTCATCGCTGTGTTTTTTTCATCCAATCCCTTTGTACATAAAGCCCAAAACTAAGATCAAAACGGTCAACGGCACATAGACAAATTTTGCCACCCATCCAAATGCAGCCGAGAGCGGCCGTTTCCGCCCGATCTGCAGCTCTTGCCGAATTTTGCCCCAGCCCAACACATAATAAATCGAAACCGCTCCCAGCACCGCACCGATGGGCACAATCACGATCGTGATAAAATCCAGCCAGCCGCCCACCTTTGGCTCCGCCTCTAGGAACAATCCGGCCGCCAGCGTAATCACCGAGCAGATAAGGACTGCCGTTTTGCGGCCGAGGCCGAAATGGCTCTGCCAGCTCTCCGTGACGGCCTCAAACATATTGATGAGCGACGTGATCCCCGCAAAGGCCACAGAAAGGAAGAAAAAGATGGCAAACGCCTGGCCGAAGGGCATTTTCTGAAACACCGTCGGCAGTGCGATAAACATCAGGGAGGGGCCGCGTGTAACATCCACGCCGAAGGCAAACACGGCAGGCATGATCGCAAGCCCGGAGAGCAACGCCGCGAGCGTATCAAACAGCGCCGTACGCAGGGAGGCCTTTGGGATATCGGCGCTTTTCTCCAGATAAGCGCCGTAGACGATCATCCCGGAGCCGGTGATCGACAGAGAGAAAAATGCCTGCCCCATCGCCATCACCCAGGTATCCACCCGCAAAAGTGCTTTCCACTCTGGGAGAAAGAGAAACTTGTAGCCCTCCGATGCGCCGGGCAGAAACGCCACCCATACTGCCAAAATCAAGAACAGGAGAAAAAACAGGGGCATCATCACCCGACTTACCTTTTCAATTCCCTTTGTCACGCCGAACATCAGCACCAAGCAGACCAGCACCACGATGATCACATGCCAGGGAATGCTCCCGAAATTGCCGGAGGCCTGATGAAAATAAACTTCTGCGTCCGTCGTGAGCAACGCTCCCGTTACAGAGCCCGCCAGGCTGCGCAGCACCCAGCCCAGGATGACCGCATAGCCGATCGCGATGCCGAGGGAGCCCAGCAAAGGGATCCAGCTCAGCACAGTCCCAATTTTTTTCTTCCCCCTACTTGCAAAGCAGTATTCATAAGAACCGATCGTTCCTGTGCGGGCAAGGCGCCCGATGCTGAATTCGCCTGAGAGCCCCACCCAGCCGAATAAAAAGGTAAACAGCAGATAGGGAATCAAAAACGCCGCGCCTCCGTACTGCCCAACCCGATACGGGAACATCCAGATATTGCCGAGCCCCACGGCTGAGCCGACGCAAGCGATGACAAAGCCCAGCGAGGAGCTGAATTTTCCATTGCGGTGGCTGTTGTTTGCGATATTGTCATTCATCCAAAAAACCTCACTTCCCGGCTTCCCGCCGGAACGATATTTTTTCCTTCCCGCTTTCTAACTGCGCAGGACCTGCAGGACGGTCAGCACACTTCCCCGCACGCAAAATTTTACTTCAAGGCCCGCGAATGCCATCCCATAGATCCGCTGCGGGTCCTTATGGTAAGACGGGCGCGGGTCCTGTGCCAACACACCGATAAGCGCTCGCCTATGCCTCTCTGGAACCTGATCCAGCAGGGCAGCGGGAAAGTCCACCTGTAAATGTACACCCCGCTTTTGCTCGGCAAAGCCTCCGCTTGCCAACGGATGGCTATCTGCAAAGGGAAGGTAGGGCTTGATATCCAGAATCGGCGTACCGTCCATCAGGTCTGCTCCAGACACCAGCAGCACAGGCCCCAGCTTTTCGTCCTGCCGGACACCGTCCAGCCGGACGGCGGAAAGGCCGATCGGATTCGGGCGAAATGGAGAGCGTGTCGCAAACACGCCCATCCGGGTATTCCCGCCTAAGCGTGGCGGCCGCACGGTGGGTGACCAGCCGCTCTGCGCAGCCTCAGATAACAGCCAGATCAGCCAGATATGCGAGAACTCCTCCAGCCCCCGCAGCGCCTGGGGGATACGGTATTCCGGTTCAAACACAATCGCAGCCTTCAGCTCCTCCACCAGCCCGCTCTGACGTGGAATCCCGAATTTTTGGGGGAACTCGCTTTGGATGCGGGCGACGATTTTCATGGCAGGGATGGGATCCATTTTGCGCACCTCATTGATCGAATGTGTTATTTTTGCGTTGTTTTCAGTACAGTAATTTTTATCTGCTAAAAAAATCTCTGTCTAAGCACGCTGCACCAGCAGTGCAACCGTCTCAACGTGCCCCGTCCGGGGAAATAGATCCACCGGCGTGACCTCCCGTGCCACGTAGCCCTTTTCTTCAAACCGCTTCAAATCCCGCGCAAGCGTCGCCGGGTCGCAGGAAACATAGACCACCCGCTCCGGCGCCATTTGTACGATCGTCCCAATCAGCTGCGCCTCGCAGCCCTTGCGCGGTGGGTCGATCACGATCACATCCGGTTGGACGCCCTCCTGCACAAGTTGCCGGGCTGCCGCTGCCGCGTCCCCACAAAAAAAACGCGCATTCGTTATCCCGTTGAGCGCAGCATTGCGCTTCGCATCCTCCACAGCCTGAGGCACGACCTCCACGCCGATAACTTGCTTGGCTTTTCCTGCCATTGTCAGGCCAATCGTTCCTGCACCGCAGTAGAGGTCGAGCAGCGTTTCCCTCCCCGTCAGCGCGGCGTATTCCGCTGCCTTCTGGTAGAGCCGCTCCGCCTGGGAGCGGTTGACCTGATAAAAGGATAAGGGAGAAATGAAAAAGCGCAGGCCGCACAATTCGTCCACGATCCCGTCTTCGCCCCAGAGCGTCTTGCACCTGGGGCCTAAAACGACATTGGTCCGCGCCAAATTCATATTAAGGATCAGGCTTTTGAGCGCGGGAACTTCACGCAGCAGCTCCCCAACGAGCCGTTCCGGCGCCGGGATTTCATTGCCGTTGACCACTGCACAGGCCATCACTTCGCCTGTCGCCTGCGCCTGGCGCAGATAGATATGGCGCAGCAGACCTTTTCCCGTTTCCTCGTTATAAATCGAAACATTATGATCCGCAATCCAGCATGAAAACGCCCGCAGCGCTCCCTCAAACGCCGGCGGCTGCAGCCTGCATGCGCGGCAGTCCACAATCCGGTGGCTGCGCGGCGCAAAAAAGCCAATTTTGAGCGACTGCGCCGTCCCGCCCACGGGGAACTGCGCCTTATTGCGGTATCCATCCGTTTCATCGGCTGCAAGAATCGGCTGCGGTGTGATAGTGAGATGCCCGATCCGGGAGAGCGCATCCGCCACCTGCTGCTCCTTAAGGTGGCATTCGGCTTCATATGTGATATGCCGCCAGGCGCATCCACCGCACTGCTGAAAAACGGGGCAGTCTGGCTTGACCCGGTCGGGGGAAGGCGTTACGATCTGATGAATCCGCGCCACAGCATAATTCTTCTTCACTTTGATGATATGCGCTGTAATTTGATCCCCCTGCGCCGCATTGGCAACGAATACGGCCAAGCCCTTATCGTGCCCGACACCGCTCCCCTCAGCCGTCACGCCAGTGATCTCCAGGGGAATCCGATCGTTCTTCTTCAACTGCTTCGGCATGGAAATGCCCTCCATCCATCGGTCTGACCCTTCATACGTTCCGCGAACCGGAATATGCTTTAGTATACCACAGGTAGGCTTCCGCCCGCAACGCAAAAACTGCCCGTTAGATGCTTCTTTCTGCATTGACATTTCCTTGAAAGCTGTGTATAATAATCGACGCATCCCAAAGAATGAATCTGCTTCGAGGCGTAGCTCAGTTTGGTAGAGTGCTTGGTTTGGGACCAAGATGCCGCAGGTTCAAGTCCTGTCGCCTCGACCATCAAAGCGCGCCGGTCTCATTTTGAATGGGTCCGGCGCGTTTTTTCGAAAAGACGTCCTGATAGACGGATTGGTCTGGTCTATTTATTTTGAGAAGGAATGGTTTCCCATGAAATTCTGCATTGATACCGCTCCGTGCAAGGTCTGATTCGGGCGAATTTGCACGGAGCAAAATAAACTTTAGCTGCCTCCACCCGCCCGCCGGGCCTTGCACTTTTATTTGACAACAAATAAAAGGGGGCAAGGTCAATATGAAAACAATTCAAACAACACTCAAAGAACTTCACACATTTCTCATCCTATGGATGACACAATCCTTTTCCGCGTTGGTCAGCTCGATGACGAGCTTCGCGCTGGTCGTCTGGTCCTACCAGCAGCAGGGATCAGCGCTGACAACATCGCTGCTCTCCATCTGCTCATATGCGCCGTATGTTTTGCTGAGCGTCTTCGCGGGCGCTTTGAGCGATCGGTGGGACAAAAAGGCCACGATGCTGGTAAGCGACACCTTTGCCGCTCTGTGCACCCTAACGGTGCTCATTCTGCTGCAGACAGGCCGCCTTGAAATTTGGTTTCTTTATATCATCAATGCATTGAATGGCCTGATGAATACCGTTCAGCAGCCGGCCTCGGATGTGGCGGTCAGCCTGCTGACGCCGCAGAAACACTATCAGAAGGTCAGCGGCCTGCGCTCTTTTTCCAATTCGTTGATTACGATCCTCACGCCGGTGTTTGCAACCGCGCTGCTGGCCTATACCAGCATTCAGGGCGTTATTCTGTTTGATTTAGGCACTTTTATTGTTGCGTTTGTCACGCTTTTCTTTTTCATTCGGATTCCGCAGCCCGCCAGGGAAGATACCCACAAAGAAGCTCCGCTGCGCGCTGCGCTGGAAGGGCTCCGATATTTGAAGGCAAACCTGGGGATTCTGCATCTGATCCTGTTTCTCGCCGTTATCAATTTTACCGCTTCCGTATTCAATGCCGCTTTGCCTGCCATGATGCTGTCCAGGCAGGGCGCGGGCGAATCCGCGCTGGCCCTGGTCAACACCTTTTCAGGCCTTGCGACACTGGCCGGAAGCATCCTCGTCTCTGTCATGCCGCCGCCCAAAAGCCGGGTGCGCGTCATCTGCAATTCCCTGCTTCTGGCCATGAGCACGGAGAATTTTTTCCTCGCCTTCGGGCGCAGCACGCCCATCTGGTGTTTCGGAGCGATCCTGGGGTGGATCTGCATTCCATTCATGAACGCCAATATGGACGTCCTCTTCCGCACCAAAATTCCCATTGAGATGCAGGGGCGTGTCTATTCCGCGCGGAATACGCTCCAGTTTTTCACCATCCCGGTGGGGTACTTCTGCGGCGGGATTCTGGTGGACCGGGTCTTCGAGCCCTTCATGGCTGCTCAGTCGCCCGGTGGCCTCTGGGCAATGCTGCTCGGATCGGGCAAAGGGTCCGGCGCCGCTCTGCTGTTTCTGGTGCTTGGCGTCATTGGGACCTTATCCTGCCTCCCCTTTCGCTGGGACCGGCAGATTTGGGCGCTGGAATCATAGCAATCAGTCACCCGCTATCTTGAATCGGGAGAGGAGAATTCTCCGTGCCGCCTGTCAACGTACTGGTCAAGCCAGCCTCATCCGCCTGCAATATGAATTGCAGCTACTGCTTTTATCGAGACGTCGCCGCAAACCGGGAGCGCGGCTTCGAGGGCATGATGTCCGCAGAAACTGCCGAACACCTGGTTGCCACCGCAATGGAATATGCGGAAGGGGGCTGCACCTTCACCTTTCAGGGCGGAGAGCCGACCCTCGCGGGCCTGGCCTTTTACCGCAATTTTCTCCGGTTTGAAAAGAAGTACGCAAAGCCTGGCGTAACCATCCAAAACAGTATTCAGACCAATGGCTATCTGATCAACGATGAATGGGCCGCCTTCCTGCACGATAACCGGTTCCTGACGGGGCTTTCCCTGGACGGACCCGCGGATATCCATGATTTCAACCGAACCGACCGTATGGGCAAGGGCACCTTCAACCGCACGATGCAGGCCGCCCGCCTGCTGGAAAAGCACGGCGCGCCCTATAACATTCTCTGCGTCATCACCGGGCGGAACGCACGCTCCATTGAAAAGATTTACCGCTTCTTTGTCAGGCAGGGCTTTCGCTACCTACAATTTATTCCCTGCCTCGATCCGTTGGGCGAAGAGCGCGGCCAAGCGGGCTACCATCTCTCCTGTAAGGAATACGAAGCGTTTCTGCTGCGCATCTTCGACCTCTGGCTGTCAGATTTAAGGGCCGGGCGCTATATCAGCATCCGGCACATTGACAATTGGCTCTCCGTTCTCATGGGGCGGCCGCCGGAATCCTGCAATATGAATGGCCACTGCTCCATCCAGTTCGTCGTGGAGGGGGATGGCGGTGTGTATCCCTGTGATTTCTATGTGCTCGACGAATGGAGGTTGGGTACCGTCGGCAAGGATCGCTTTGCCGGCATGCTGAACAGTACCAAGGCGCAGGAATTCATCCGAGCCTCTCTGAGCGTGCCACAGGAATGCAAGGTATGCCCTTATCACTTCATCTGCCGCAACGGCTGCCGACGTGACCGGACGGACGCTCCGGACGGCACAATTGGACTGAATTATTACTGCGAAGCATATAAAAACTTTTTTGACAAACGCGCCCGCCAGCTCAATGAGGCGATTCTTCTGCTCCGGCGGGGGCGGCCACACAGATAAATTGCTGAAACAAACAACCAGGCCCGCAGATCTGGCGGTTGCCAGATCTGCGGGCCTGGTTGTTTCAAGCGATCGAAATCATACAGAGGGTGAAACAGCGCGATCCAGCCGGAAGCGGCCTGGTATAATCCGTTTCTTTCCTCTGAAATGAAGAAACGCCCGGCAAAAGCGCCGAGCGCTCCTTTTAATTTTGCCCCTGGGATTCCTGAAACAATGAAAACACCGCTTCGATTGTCTCTAAATCTTCCACCGCTTCGTAGAATTCCTCTCCGTTTTCTTCTATCACGCGCAGAATCACGACCTCATCCGCCAGCTCCTCCTGCGTCGGCAGAAGCAGCACGTAGCTGTCACCCTGATAGTCCAGCAGGTCGAGGAAGGTAAACGAGATTTCATTTCCCTCTTCGTCCGCCATAACAATTGTCCCGTCAAAATCGTCTCCCTCGCTGATTAGGTCTTTATAATCATCTGCCATTTGATAAGCCCCCTGTTTTCTATGGTTTTGCCGTTATCATACCCCACTTGTGCCCAAAAAGCAACCGGAAAAGATCAGTTGAAAAAAACAGGGCAACCCGTTATAATAGAGCTTAACTGATTTATTTTTGCAGAGGATGACGAAATCAAATGAAGCTTGGAATCGAAAGAAATTGGCCTGATTTCATAAGTCTCCGAAACGCTATGTAATTCCGCAAATCTCCATAGTTACAAGACTCTCCGAACTGCAAGGGTTATGAAACTCCATGCTGCTCCATAAGGCTCCACGCCGGATTGGTACAGTGATGGTACAGTAGCTTTGGTATTTGAGAAAATGCTTTATGCAGCAAAACAATAAAAACACACGAAAAACGTACGCCGTGCGTTTTTCGTGTGTTTTTTCGTGCGTTTTATTTGGGCGCGTATTTCGCTCCTGCACCGCGGCCAATCAAGGATAGCTTTCCCTGTTTGACCAGCTTCTGCAACAAGCGATATGCCTGTGGGGGTGTGACATGAAGCAAATCAATTACATCCTTACGTGTGATCGTGCTCTGCTGACTTGCCAGCTGCAGCACCAATTCGCTGTGCCGGAGAGCATCAATATCTTTCCGACGAACATATTCACTTGATTTATCAATCCCCCGATAGTAATCCGCTCCCAACATATAATAGCGCCCACGGCCATTGCCGCCTGCTTCAATGATCCCGGAATCGGCCAGCGTTTCCAGGTTCACGCGGGCCCTGCTTTCATCAATTTTCAGATACTCTGCGATATCATGCACAGAGGCTCTGGACAGATTTTTCAGCGCATTCAGGACTAACAGTGAATAAATCGGCAGAGGACGCCCCAGCCGTTTCTGTTCGGTGGAGACCAGTTGTATGAAAGCCTTATCAGTTGGCCCTTTGGGAATGAACAACTCCACTCTGTTTGCGGTTGATTTTGAGTAATCAGGCAAAAGGCGGCCATTCAGCAAGGAGCCTTCATAGATGCGGTCAATCCCTCGGCCCGTGCGTTCCGCAAGCCCGATCCTTTTCATGGCATCTGCCAGCACGACATTTCTGCCATGCGGTTCGGCATCCAAAAGGTTGTTGGCGTTGATTCCTTCGATAAAGCCGCCGGGATTTGTAATGGTCATGCCTTCGTCGTTGATTTGAATGCGGACACGTCCAAGCATAGAATAGTCCCGATGGCAAAATGCATTGACCAAAGCCTCTCTGAACGCGCGGGGATCATAATCGGGTATCGTCACACGGAAAAGGCCCATCTCCATTTCTTCGCTGCCATTCCATGCAGAAAAGCGGCCTGTAATTTTGTCAAATGACTCTAGGATTGGAAGTATAAAAGACTCGTTGACGCGGATATCCGTGCCTTCCAGAACTTGGATAGATGCTTCGGCTGTCGGCATATGGTGCTTCAGCGAATCAACTCTTCCGATCATTAAAAGACCGCAAAATGTGGGTACAAGTTTGTCATCCTGCTTCGTCACAAACTGCAAGGATTTATCAAGGTCTTCATCATCCAATTCCAGCAAAGCAGTTTCGCCACGGTAAGAGCGAATGATATTCCGCAGTCGTTCCCTCTCTACAGGATCAAGGTCAGCATACGATGCATCAGGGACAGGCTGTGCGGAGTAGTCCAGCAGGCTAAGAGAAGAAAGCCTTGATGCGATCTCATACGGATACATAGGCACATTTTCAGGTGTGCCGTCTGCTTTCAGCCTGCGGCGCTGAATCTTTCCGGAAGAAGAGGATACGATGGAAGTTCGTTTGGGTACCGATATTTTTAATACAGGGCGCTCTAAATCCAAAACCTCAGCGCGTACCGGAACAGGCGGAACCGTTTTATTCGCTATAAAGGCAGAAAGACGCGTTGTATCCATGTGGTCCTTATGCAGACCTGTGATGTCACCGTTGTCCTCCACGCCCAAATATAGGTCTCCACCGTCGGTATTGGCAAAGGCAACAACGGCGTCAATGATATCACCATCAGGAAGGCGGCTCACGTCGCTCTTAAACTCGACCGTCAAGTTTTCTTTCGTGCCTATGTTAGCCATCTGACCACCTCCTCACTGCAATAATAGCACACATCGTGCGTTCAACGCAACAGAAAAAGCACGAATCGTGTGTTTGCTGCGTTTGTTTCTAATTCAGCTTCAACAGCGATGCAAGCAGAAAACATTTATCCAACTTCATTCGGTTACGGAATCAATTGCATCTTACCAAGCCACTGATGCAGGAAGGCCGACGCTTGCCTGCGGTTCAGATTATCGTGAATCTTTTGATTGTAGTAATTTCTCAGGCATTTATAGCAGGAAGAATCGCAGTCGCAGCTATCCACAATAGAAATAGCTCTCGCAAGAACCTTCTGGAACGCGGCTCCATCCTCCGTGACGATTCGCCGAACATGGCCTGCGCCGCCTGCAACTGCATCGTAAAGTACAACCGAGAAGACCATGTGCCCTTCGACAGCTGTATAGAAAAGGCAGCCTTTAATGTCTGTTCGCTCGATTCCCATTTCTCGTGACAAACCCTCTAACAACGCATACAGCACAGAGAGCATGACATTCAAGCCTGCTGCTTCCTGTGTCTCAAACGTGAGTTTGGCAACATCAGTTTTGAAATCGTGAGATAGTCGATAATCCTTATTTTTTCCCTCCTTATTGATGCAGGAGTAGCCGCGAACCGTTTTGTGATCAAGAGGAATTCCATTTTCGCTCGCATAGCCGCAGACAGGGCAAACTTTGTAATCAGTCTGTCCTATAACAACGAGGGAGTCATTCGAGGTAGATTCAATTTGGAGAACCTTCCCGTTGACTTGGAATGTCTGCTTGCTGATCAGATTCCGATGCGGGTCACCAATGTAGTAGTCATCGGTCTTATAGTCATGCTCTGGTCGATGCATAGGGACTTCACGTGGCTCTTTTTCCGCGCAGAAGCCCATTCGGGGCTCCAGTGTTTTCAGCCAGGAGAGTCGCTTGATGGGCGTATGGCAGGAAACACACTCGTGCCCAACACCGGTAATCGGTTCTTTTGTGAAATTGGGCTGACCGCAGGTCGGGCATTTAGGGCAATAGAAGCCCTTCTCCCACGCCGCATCTGCGTTTTTACCCGGCATTTTCCGGATATAACGACTGACATACATCTTTCCATCTGCCACCACTTCGGCTCCCGGCGCATATTCGGCTATTGCCATTTGCAAATCCCGTGCCAATTGGAGGGATTTGCCTCGCCCTACGGCTCCGATGTCAGGGATCAGTTCGACTGTATCCACTGGGAATCCATATTTCGGCAGTACATTGTTCCGCACCAAAAAGCCAATCAAGCTCTTTTTGCCGGAATTGTCCTCTTTGCTGCACCTGAAATTTTTGAGGCTGCGGCTCCAAACACCGGCTGCTTCATCGTCATGCCTCCTGCGGCAAGCTGCAAGTTCCTTTTCCATTTCGGCGACCGTCCCACGAAAATCCTGCACGGCAATTTCCAAAACGCCATTTTCGCCGCAAAGCCGTTCTACCCAGCCAAAGTTTTCAATGCCCAAACGCCGATGCATTTTTTCAGGAATAGAACGCAGGAGCAGTTGGCGGAGGTCTTCCGGTTTTTCAGCCAGGTAGGACTTCAGAAGTTCATAACCGCCTTCATTGAGCAAAACAGTCTGATTATCGCCCGCGTAAACCTCACTGTGGCAGGAAAAAAAAGCACTAAGCGCTACCGCGAAAATATGCCGGTTGAGAATTTTTTCGTTTTCAATCTCAAAAACAGGTGCTTTGATTTTCCCACTGATCATCGCAGCGGGGTCTTGATAATAAGTGAAGTCATGGGAAGACAGCTTTGCATATGTCATCACAAATGCAGCGGAGTGCTTTGCACGACCGGCACGACCCGCCCGCTGTACATAATTGGACGGGCTGGGAGGTACATCCCGCATATAGACAGTTTCCAAGCTGCCAACGTCCACGCCCATTTCAAAGGTGGTAGAGCAGCTGAGGGCATTGATCTTCTTCTGCACAAAGGCTTCCTGATACAATGTCTGCTGATCTTTGGCAAGCTGCGCTGTGTGCTCCTTTATGTACAGGGGTTCTGAGTGATCACTGCTGTACAGCTTGGCGTAGTGATTGTTCGCCGCTTCCGCAAGCGGATCGCACAGTTCCAAGGAACCAGTGCATTTTACAGATGCACATTGTTTTTTTACATTATATGGCGTGACACGGCCACATTTTTTGCAGCGATAGAATTTTACGCCGGGTGTTCCACCAATTCGGATATCAAAGTCATTTGCGTCAAGCACAAACTCCTCGGTTTCGACCTGGAATACATTGTCCCAATAGTCCTTGAGGATCTCATCTGCCTCATCATCAGTAATCCCCAATGCACGGGTCAGGCGAGATATCCGACTGTTAGGATAGAAATTGCCGTTTGCCCGTTTCCTTCCGCGCCAGCCAGATATCCAACTGCGTTTTGCTGCATCGCCAGCACGCAGCAGCACCAGTTTTTTAGCGGTAGGTGTGAAGAAGATATATTCCCGTTCAGCGGCAGACAATGTGTATTCTTTTCCTGCGTCAATTGCGGCGGAAAACACAGCGTCCTGCGTCAAAAGTTCCAGCAAGGATCTGGCGTCCTGTGCTTCGAGTCCAAATTCCTCACTTTGAAAAGCCTCGGCTACTGGCTCGTTTTTCCGGTACTCAAAAGAAAGGACCCCCATAGACACAAGGCTGGTTCCACGGCGCGCATTGAACATCTCATTCAAGATGGCGACCCATGCATTGCTGCGGCTGGCAGCAGACAGCTTGCCCATATCCTGATTTTCTGCGGTGTCCCAGCTGACAAAGGAACGGTTATTTTCAAAGTAGCGGCTCAGCTCGTCCACGAATTGAAAAACACTGACCCGGCTTACCCCAGAGCTGCGCAGCTTTTCTGCGATATGCCAAATACCCCTCCTGCGCAGAAACTCCTCATAAGAACGCTCCATATAGGAGGCAAAAAAGGCCGCCTCACTTCGGCTGTCGGAGAAGCACAGAAACTGACGCATCAGCTTTTTCCGCATCTGACGCTGCTGTGGTTCTTTTGCAAAGATACTGCGGCGTACAGGAGAACTTTGGGTATCAGCAGCTTCAGTTATCACGACCTCTTCGCTGGGTAGCTGCTCAAACAGCTCTGTGCCGAGAACTGCAGTGGCTGCTGTACTGCCCAGATAAAAGCGTCTAAATGAGCCAAAACCACAGGCCGGGCATTTTGCAATGTTGCTTTTGTTTGTTGTTACTTTACGAATTTTGAGATAGTGAGCGGCGTCGTGCTCGCATAACGCTTTGAATTTGGTGTCAGCCTCTGTTGAAATAGCACCGCAGACAGGACAAATCACATAATCGTTGGTTCCATCATCTGTGGAATCTTCTGCGCTCTCGTCCTCTATCAAGACACCATCAGCGCTATCCTTGAGGTAATAAAAGTCTGCGTGATCTTCTATTCCTTTTCTGGCGGATTGGCGCAAGAAACCACCCTCTTCACGCCCGACAATTGCCATTCGTCCACAGTCTGTGCAGACGGCCGCCTCAAATACTGTGGCAGTATCCTTTCCGGCTGCATCTTGAAGCGTATGCTTTCTCTGTAGAAACAGGTATTTTGGATTTGCAAGCGTAATATAAGCGCCTTCCAATGCACGGACAAAGAAGTGATACCGCGGTTTGATCAGGCTTGCCCCATCCTTTTCTGCACGGGCGCAAACGGCAATAAACGCAACAACCTGATCATTTGTCATAGGCTGGATATCTGACAAGGCACGGCGTAGCTGTGTAACGGTAATAGGTTCGTTTGCCGCTTTTCGCAATGCAGCAAATAACCTTGCACGCAAGAATAAGGCATACAGCTTTTCCCCGGCATTTCCGTCAGGCACAAAATCAGCCTGATACTGTGTCAGGATAGTGGCTGTATCGTTTGGCTTTTGCTGGAGTTCTTCAAAAAGCGCCGGTGGAAAGTCCAGCATATCTGCCATCTCCGGCTTCTTCTCATAAGAGCGTACAATTCCAGAACGGTGGAAAGGAACGCCGCAAAGCTTTTCGGCAAAGCCGAGGATATCGCCGTCGGCATCCGGCCCGCCAAGTGTTGCGCTTGTCAGAATATACTGCACGCTGTCTGGCTCGCTGATTCTTGCCCGAAGCCTGCGCATAAGGAGAGAGGTCTCCATGCCTGTTGCGCCTTTGTAAATATGCGCCTCATCCAGAACAATAAATTTCAGCTTTGCGCCGGAGAAAACCGCATCATCCTTCGGGCGCAGCATCATATATTCCAGCATGGAGTAGTTGGTGATAAGAATATGCGGCGGCGTTTTCTGCATTACTTCGCGGGAGATGATCTCATTAGGGGCAGGATTCAGTGGATTTCCAGCGTCATCCCGATAAGTACGATGATATTCTGCTAACGCCTTGGACTGTGTGTGCTCTGTGTTGCCGTTATAAACGCCATAGCAAATCTGAGGATAATTTTTGAAAAGCGCCCGCATACGCTTCATCTGGTCATTAGCCAGTGCGTTCATCGGGTAAATGATGATTGCCCGGACACCAGCGGTCAAGGTTCCGCTCTCCTGTTCTTTCAGCAGGTGGTTGATAATGGGCAGCAGAAAGCTTTCCGTTTTGCCGGAACCGGTGCCGGTGGTGACGACCAGATTTTCTCCGGCAGCAGCTTTCAGCAGGGAGGTTTCCTGATGGCGGTAAAGCGGACGATCTAGCTTCAATTCACGTTTTTCTTCTGCGATTGGTTCCAGCGATTGGAACAGGGGGCTCACACAGTTGTCTTGAATCAGTTCCCGCAGCGTGCGCCTAGTTTCAAAGGAACCGCCGATGTCCAGAAATGGCCCGCGCGCAACCATACCTTCTTTTTGCAGTTCTTTGCGGAACTCCTGTTCATAAACGGGGTCAGCCATATCGAAAGCTGTTGTGATATAGTCGATATAACTGTCTTTGATTTCTTTGGAGGCCTTGATGGGATCAAACATGGCGGTATCCCTCTCTGATTTTATATTCAAAATAATCCGGCGTTTCCAGACGCTCCTTCTGCTCGGCTTTACTCATATAGGCAGAAGGGCTGCGATTGACTATGGTAGAATAGCGCTTATCAATATACACGGTATCCTCTGTCGCACAGCGAAGAATCAGCAGGTGTTCATTGACGATCCAGAGCATGACGGGATTGACCAATTCAAAATCCTTTAATGGTTTGGAATTGAAGGGAATGTACCGTCCGCTGCTGTTCACGTAATACATCGTTGCTGAATAACAGGGAGCAGGCGCTGTTTCACCGGAAGCAATACTTGTCCCCTGATAGCTGAGATCTGCGAGGACTCCACAGCCCGGCTGCATGAACACCGTTTTTAAGGCGTCTGAATCAAAGTTCCAGCACAGAGCCTCTCCCAAAAGAAGTTCCTTTCCTTTGTACATCCATTCTTTTGGCTCTCCGATGAAATACGCACCGCTGAAAATCAATCCATCTGGTTTGGCAGCAAACAGGCTTTTCTTCTTTAAAAATACACGGTATGAATAGCTGCCCGGTGTAAGACCTTCCACATCTGCAAAAATGCCGTTTTTATCTGAAACAAGACGGGTGGATATTCCTCCATTTGCATCTATATATTCAACCGTGAGCTGACTGTCGGGATCTCCAATGTAGTTGTTTTCTGCCTGCCAGAGCAATTTCCCGTCGATCACTTCAAGCGGAGCAGTCAAAAAGGTTGGCTTAAAAGCAATTGTTGCGATCTTACGGTGTATATGCTCTCCGTGTTGGCTATTCAAGGACAGCCACAGGTCGGCGTCGTTCTGCTCTGGCAAAGAGGCGCGAAGCATATTTCCCAGTTCAAAAGCCTTTCCATCCGCTGTGGGAACCGCCGTAGTTCCAAGCATGACTTGGCCTGTCCACCCATCCGGCAGACTAAGCTGCATAAACTCACCAGACGGGATGTCCTTATGCCATACCACAGCCGGAGCAGAAAAGGCGTTGCTGTCCATAAAGGAGCAATGGGCAACCGGAGCATCCAATTCAAGCTGCCATGCGAAACCGGGAAGAGACATAATACCGCTATTTGCCGCCTGTATCAATGGCAGTAAAGCTGTAAACTGGTTTTCTCCACAGGTGATCGTTGTGGTAATCTGATCAACCCCGGCACAGTATACTGGCTTGTCAAACTGGATGCGAAAATCGTGAAGAATGACATAGTTATATTCGTACTTTACAAAGTCTGTGGCGAGATCGACTACACGGATGCAGTGCAGCTTGCCATCATCGGAAGAGGGCATCGCTAATTCGTTCTCACCGCGTTTGAATTTCTCTGCCCCGCATCTCTCCCTGTCTATTGAGAGTTGATATCGAATGGCCCGTTCGCCCTTCGGAAGGAGAATGGACAATTCAAATGGGGCAGAAAAGATATCGGCGGATTTCCCTTGCTCCAGTATCCGCGCTCCTTTCACCTTACGGATAGAGGTATGGTGACGAAATTGAGCGGCTGCGGTTGCACTGGCAAAGATTTCTCTTCCGTCAACTGATGCAGAGGAAACCTCATCCAAATTTATGCGGTACAGCTGTCCTGGATATGGGCAACGATAAACGCCCTCCTCTTCTGAAAACCCAACTTCTTGCCGGTCACCAGTAAACAAATATGTCGTTCCTTTATGCGGTGTTCTCTCGCTACCGGTAGTGTCGAACAGAATGTAGTCACGGTATAGTTTTTGGAAGGAGTGATACAGCACATTCCCTATATACTGAATTTCCACTTGAATGGTAGGCAGCTCGGAGAAGTTATAGGCAGTCTCTTCAAAGGAAATAAAGCGGCTTTTTGTGGTCAGACACAGATCGTTGCCAGTAACAGACAGCTCATCTTCAAAAATGCAGCTTTCATCTTGATAGACCCTGATAATCGGTCGCTGCCCTCCAACCTGCGGCAATCGGATTCTGGAAACCGCCAGTCCAACTGTGGAATGTTCCATCGCATACTGCACGTAAATTCGCTCTGCTGTTGTCGCTACATATTCAGGTTTTCGCTGTCGCCGTTCTCCTTGCGCCTGCACTCGTTCAGAGGTACTCTTTTTCTGATACCACTCAAGTAGAAGCGCATCCCAATAGTTTCTATCCGGATCAAGCAACTCGTCGCCTTCTCCGCGAAGAAGGGCATCCATCTTCTTCACAATGGAGTCGCACAGAACGGCCATATACCCGGGACGCTCTTTAAATAATGTCTGCAACCCAGAGAATATAGCATCAGCCCGCAACTGCAGATCGTCATTTTTTGCGATCCGGGAATCCCATCTTGCGCGCATACTCTTGGTAAAAACCTTGTAGCTGATATCCTCAACAATGTATTGAAAATCAAGATTCTTCACATAGAAATCAAATAAAATTGCAAATAGCGATTCAATGCTTTGCTTCGGGGCCAATGCGTGAAGCAGCAAAGAAGTATAGTAGCGCTGTGTTCCGGTGGGAGCAAAAAAGCGTTTGTAATGTATCAGTGTGCTTTTAATTGCGGACTGAAAATGTGCATAAAGTCGATTCTTGGCGGCTTCGGAATTTTCCGGGTTGAAGCCATACTGCAGGAAAATATAATTCCAGAAAGTGCCGGACGTTTCTTCGTCAGATAATTCTGTAGACCAGTTTTTCAGAAGGTTGATCGTTTCTAATACAAGCACGACATCTTCTTGTGCAGTTATACGGGTATCCGTCAGAAGGATTTTCTTCACCGTTTCACTTGCGGACTGGTAAAGCAGGCGGTCTTCCTTGTCGGTCAAAACGTATTCTCCAGCCAGCGGATATCTGCGAAACACATGATCGGCGATTTCAAATGCATTCGCGTCAGATGACGGTAGCACAGCGTCCCTAATGTGCATATCAGGCTCCACATAGCCCGTTTCTTTCCACAGATATCCTTTGCTGGTAAGCCACTGAATAGATGATAACCCTTCAGCTTTTGCTTGCTTATAAATTCCAAAGGTTAGCAAATGCCTCCCTTTTGAATATTGCTCTGCAAAGATTATTTTGTTAGGAAATATCTTGCTAAGCTGCTCAAGAATCTCAGCTTCTGTCATACGCATAATGCTCACCCACCTCTATGCACAGATTATAAGTCAAGATCACATTTTGACGAATTTATGGTAATTATAGCATAAAAATATACCGCTCTCAACATTGCTTTTATATCTATAGACAATTTAGATGACCTTGCACAAAAGAAGTTCGCTGGAACTTGCAGGATCAACCTGAAGAACCCTTCTGGGACGAAGAAGAATAACTGAATATGCTGGCACTTGCTATGATGGCAGGTGCTTCTTTTTTGCCCGCCGCATGACAAAATCGTGACAGTCCGCAATATTTTGTCCGTCGGATAGTAAAAGATTAACTATTAAAAGTCAACCTCAAAATGAATGGTGGAGGTCAAACCCAGA
>ERZ781272.370-NODE-370-length-36498-cov-14.773756_pt1 | contig 36498 bp, 28 predicted proteins | sample MGYA00375850_ERZ781272 | MGnify/ENA primary metagenome ERZ781272 (study PRJEB29790, sample SAMN06051246) | human gut metagenome | host: Homo sapiens | place: USA: Cincinnati, Ohio | collected 2013-06-21 | study: EMG produced TPA metagenomics assembly of the Gut...
CCACCTTTCACTATTTTCTCTTAACTTAGTGTCTACTTAAGTATACCACTTCCAATGTCTATCATAAGGAGGAGTATTTTTTATATCAAAAAGAATTTCTAATGAAGTAAAATTGATAACTGCTAAAAATATAAAGTATCTTACCAACAAGTCTATTCTTGGATAAAAAAGTATCAAACAAAAGGCATAGAGACTTTATAGGACGGCCGTGGTAAACGTAAAAAAGAAAGTGAGATGTCTGAGTTAGAAAAGTTAAAATCTAAAATGTATTACTTAAAAGATTCAATTCATATAATGAACTAGAATCTGCAATCACTGATTATATAGATTATTTTAAAAGGATTTAATTTATTAACATAAGCAATTAGTTTATGCAGCTAAGAGAATGAGTCTGTATTTTACAGGACTTATCCATCCTAGTTTCTCTTTAATTCGTTTTTCGTTATAATACTTTATGTATTTATTGTCTCTTTCCGTTCTTCATAGCTATATAACTCTACCACATGAAGTTTAAAATCGAAAGTATATGTTTCATGTTTTCTGAAACGCATTAAGCCTTCATCAGCAAAGGATTTAAAAGCATTTACTTTTTTATATTATATAATTATTATATAAATGATATAATATAAAGATAAACTTAATAGTTACGCAGGAGGATAATAAATGTATTTAATTGTTGGACTTGGAAATCCCGGAGAAGAATATAGAGGCACAAGACATAATGTGGGATTTGATGCTATAGATATTATTTCAAAAAAGTATAATATTGAGTTAAATAGGGTAAAATTTAAAGGTGTTTATGGAGAAGGTTTCATCGATGGTAAGAAGGTTATGCTTCTTAAACCCACTACATACATGAACTTAAGTGGAGAGAGCATTGGTGAAGTTGCAAATTTTTATAAGATTCCCCATGAAGACATAGTAGTTATATATGACGATATAAGTTTAGACATAGGAAAGCTTAGAATAAGGGTAAAGGGAAGTGCAGGAGGTCATAATGGCATTAAAAGCATAATAAGCTGTCTTGGCGGAGATATGTTCCCAAGAGTAAAGGTTGGAGTTGGAGCTCCAAAGGGGAACCTAGTTTCTCATGTTCTTGGGAAGTTTACGCCAGAAGAAAGAACAATTTTAAATAAAGCCTTAGAGGCATCTTCAGAAGCAGCAATAACAATTATGACAAAAGATACTAATGAAGCTATGAACAAATTTAATGGATTTAATGCAGCTGATACTGAGTAAATATTTAAAATAGAAATCATACTAGAACCTTACAAAATAAGGTTCGTTTTCTCATGTACAAGTTAAAATAGGGATTGAGTAAGGCGGTGATTATAGCATGAGACTTGAGGGGCTGATGAAGCCTTTTAAAACAGACAAAAAATATGAAGAATTAATGTTGCAGATAGAAAGAGAAAAATTTCCTATAGGAATATATGGAGTATCTGAGTCAGCGCGTTCATACATAATAAATGGTATATATGAGGGCATAGACAAGCCTTTATTTATATTTACCAGCAGTGATATGGAAGCTAAAAATCTTTATGAGGATTTAAGTTTTTATATAAGTGAAGTATATTACTTACCATCAAAAGATGTGGTTTTTTATAATATAGATGCTATATCAGGTGATTTAAGATGGGAAAGACTTAAAGTTATTAAAGAGATGGTATCTAAAGGTAAAAAGATAATAGTAACATCTATAGATGTACTTAGTTCAAGATACACACCTATAGAACTTTTTAAAGAGTATACAACCACCCTTAAAGTAGGAAAACAGATAGACCTTATTGAATTGTCTGAAAGATTGGTACAATGCGGATATGAGAGAATGGATATGGTTGATGGAAAAGGTCAATTTTCTATCAGGGGAGGCATATTAGATATATTCCCTACCATATCAGTTTATCCATATAGAATTGAGCTATTTGATGATGAGATAGATTCTATAAGGACATTTAATGTAGAATCTCAGAGGAGTATAGATAAGGTAAAAAGAATAGAAATTTTCCCTGCTAAGGAAGTTATATTAAAGAACCAGGATATTTTAAGAGGATATAATGCAATAGAAGAAGATTATCAAAAATTTATATCTCTAAAAGAAAATAAAAAGAATAAGTCTCTTGTAGATAAGATAAAAAAGATAGTAAAAAGAAATTTAGAAGAACTTAAAGAAATATGCTCCTTTGAAACAATTGAGAGCTATATACCGTATTTTTTTGAAAAAACCTCTACATTTTTTGATTATATAGGGGATAGTTACATAATAATTGATGATATTCAAAGATGTAATGGCAAACTTGAGAGTGTGTACACAGAATTTGAATACAGCTATAGTGCATTCCTTCAGAGAGGAGATATACTGCCAAGACAGGGTGAGTTAATGATTCCTAAAGAAATACTTATGGACACATTAGAACTTGGAAAAGTATTTACTATAGAATCTATAGCTAAAAGCACCAGCATACTGAAACCAAGAGCATTAAACAATTTTTCTCAGATAACTCCAAGTAGTTATCATGGACAGCTTGACCTTCTTATCGAAGATATAAAGGATAAGAAGCAAAATGGGTACAAGACACTTATACTTTCAGGCACAAGACCTAGAGGAGAAAGACTAGTAGATACTCTTAGGGATAGAGGACTAGAAGCCCGTTATAGTGATTCTGTAGATAATATAGGATTTGGAGAGGTTGTAGTAACTTTTGGAAACCTTTTAAAAGGATATGAATATCCTGAATTTAAAATCTGCGTTATATCAGACCAAGAGGTATTTGGGAAAGCAAAAAGAAAGACATCAAAGAGAGCATCTAAACAAAAAGGAACTTCAAAAATTAAGAGCTTTGCGGAACTTAAACCTGGTGATTATGTAGTTCATACAAACCATGGAATAGGTGTATATAAGGGGATAAAACAAATAGAAGTTCAAGGAAAGAAAAGGGATTATTTAGATATAACCTATGACAAAGGTGACCAGCTATATGTTCCTGTAGACCAGCTCGATTTGGTTCAAAAATATATTGGCAGCGAAGGCAAGGCACCAAAGGTAAATAAGCTTGGTGGAAGTGAATGGACAAAAGCAAAAGCAAAGGCTAAAAAGTCAATAAATGAGATAGCTGGAGATTTAGTTAAACTATATGCTTCAAGAGCTGCATTAAAGGGATATAAATTTTCAAAAGATACACCTTGGCAAAGGCAATTTGAAGATGAATTTCCATTCCAAGAGACACCAGATCAGCTTACATCCTTAGAAGAAATAAAAAAGGACATGGAATCTGATAAACCTATGGACAGACTTATATGTGGAGATGTTGGGTATGGCAAAACAGAAGTAGCATTAAGAGCTGCATTTAAAGCGGTCATGGAAGGAAAGCAAGTTGCATTTTTGGTGCCAACAACAATACTTGCTGAGCAGCATTATACAAATATGAAAAAGAGATTTTCGGATTTTCCTATAAGAATAGACATGATAAGCAGATTTAGGACGACAACTCAGCAAAAATCAACTTTAAAGTCTGTGAAAGAAGGAAATATAGACATACTTGTAGGAACTCACAGACTTGTATCAAAAGATATAGAGTTTAAAGATTTAGGACTTTTAATAATAGATGAAGAGCAGAGATTTGGAGTTGCTCAGAAAGAAAAGATAAAGAGTTTAAAGAAAAATATAGATGTAGTAACGTTAAGTGCAACCCCTATTCCAAGAACACTACATATGTCACTTACAGGGGTTAGGGATATAAGTGTAATTGAAACTCCCCCAGAGGAAAGATATCCTATTCAAACCTATGTGGTGGAGTATAATGATCAGCTTATAAAAGATGCAATTTTAAGAGAACTAAATAGAAAGGGGCAAGTGTACTTTGTTTATAATAGAGTAGAGGACATAAAGAACATGGCATCATATCTTCAAAAGCTTGTTCCAGAAGCTAATGTTGGTATAGCACATGGACAGATGACTGAAAGAGAACTAGAAAATGTCATGATGAAATTCATGGATAATGAAATAAATATATTAGTGTGTACAACTATTATAGAGACTGGAATAGATATACAGAATGTTAATACTATTATAATTTATGATTCTGATCGAATGGGATTATCTCAGCTTTACCAGCTTAGAGGAAGGGTTGGAAGATCTGATAGAATAGCCTATGCATATTTTACTTATAGAAAGGATAAAATTCTAACAGAGGTCGCTGAAAAAAGACTTAAGGCTTTGAAGGATTTTACAGAACTTGGATCGGGTTTCAAAATTGCAATGAGAGATTTGGAGATAAGAGGTGCAGGAAATATGATGGGTTCTGCACAGCATGGACATATGGCTACTATAGGTTATGATTTATATTGTAGAATGCTTGAAGACACAATAAAGTTAATAAAGGGTGATATAGAAAAGGAACCTATAGAAACAGTTATGGATGTAAAAGTTGATGCTTATATACCTGATAAATATATTGATGATGAAGTTCAAAAAATTGAAATATATAAGAAAATTGCAGCTATAGGCAGTTTTGATGACCTTATGGACATAAAAGAAGAATTAGAAGACAGGTTCTCAACGATTCCGGATCCTGTATACAACCTTATGAATATAGCGTATATAAGGAGTATGGCTAAGAACTTTGGTATCGAAGAGATCAGGGAGAAAGGTCAGGAAGTTGTATTCCAGTTTGATTCTAGAGATAGTTTTAATGATAAGCTTATGAAAGCAATCATGAAAAAGTATAATAAAAATATAATATTTAAGCTTGGAGAAAAGCCGGCTTTTGGTTTTAAACTTCAGACTATAAATAGAGAAGATATGCTTGGTATATTCAAAAATTTAATGGAATACTTAAAGTCGGAAATTGAGTAAAAAATTGTATTATCAGTAATATGATGATATAATTAAGCTGTTTATAAAAATTTAATTTGAAGAACTATATTAAAAACTTTATAATGAAATAAGTGCTTATAAATTAAAATATGAAGCGGGGGAAGTAAAGTGAAAAATACTAAAAAAATAATAGCTGTAGCTCTTGTAGCAATGCTATCAACAGCTGCTGTAGGATGTAATTTGATAGAAAAGACTCCAGAGGCTATAAACAAAAGCGTAGTTGCAAAAGTAGGTTCAGAAAAAATAACTTATGGAGATTTAGATAAAGAATTAGAATATCTAAAGGAGCAATTTACACAACAATATGGTGAAAACTATATGAAGGATAGTAAGACCAGCGAAGCATTCAATAAGCAAAAGAAGAGTATGCTAGATTCTATGGTTCTTGAAAAGGTATATTTAAAGAAAGCTGATGAATTAGGATTAATTTCTGATGAAGAAGAATTAAATAAGGAAATAGAAACTCAATTTGAAACTATGAAAGCTGCTTTTGGAGATGAAGATAAATTTAAGAGTGCGTTAGAGGATTCTAAGCTTACAGAAGATTCATTAAAAACTGCTATAAAGAACAGCTTAATAGCTAAAAAGGTTGAGAATTATATAATAAAAGATGTTACTGTAGAGGATAGTGACATTGAAGCATATTACAATGAAAATAAGGACAGTAAATTTACAACACATCCAGGTGCTACATTATATCACATACTAGTTGATAGCGAAGATAAGGCAAAAGAAATAAAGACAAAGCTAGATAATGGTGGAGATTTCAAAGCCTTAGCAGCAGAATATGGAACTGATGGAACTAAGGATAAAGGCGGCGAGTTAGGTTTTGTAGAATATACTAATACTAGTTATGATGCAGATTTTATGGCAGCAGCAAGCAAGCTTAAAGAGGGAGAGATATCAGGCCCAGTTAAGACTCAGTTTGGATATCATATAATCAAGGCAACTGATTTAAAAACAGATGCAGTAGTTAAACCTCTAGATGAAGTTAAAGATCAAATAAAAACTTATCTTCTTCAAACTAAACAAAACGAAGCGTATACTAAAACTGTAGATGAGTGGAAAAAAGAATTAAAAGTTGAAATAAATGAAAAAAATTTAAATTAATAAGATTTTAAGAAACGAGATCGTTTATAACGGTCTCGTTTTGTTTGTATAGAAGTTTATAGATAGCAAAGTGGAGAAATATAGATAAAAAAATAAAAAACAAACATATGTGTATAATATTCCATTCCTATACAAATAATATTATTACAGCTAAGAAGCTTATAAATTAGAAGGATTTCATAATATCCAAGGAGGTAAAATAATGAAAGCTACAGGCATAGTAAGAAGAATAGATGATCTTGGAAGAGTAGTTATACCAAAAGAAATAAGAAGAACTTTAAGAATCAGAGAAGGAGATCCTTTAGAGATTTTTACTGATAGAGAAGGAGGAGTTATACTAAAGAAATATTCTCCAATCGGCGAGCTTTCTGATTTCTCAAGAGAATATGCTGAGTCATTACAACAATCAATTGGACATATAGTTTTGATTGCAGATAAAGATGCATTTATATCAGTGAGCGGAGCTCCAAAGAAAGATTATCTAGAAAAGAAAATAAGCGATGATTTAGAAAAAGTAATGGATGATAGAAAAGCTATTATATTAGGAGAAGGAGGAAGTAGTAAGAGTATATCTCTTTATAGTGAAGAAGAAATTGCAGAAAAGTATTCAACTCAAGTAATAGCTCCTATAATAGCAGAAGGCGATGCTATTGGTGCAGTAGCAATCATATCCAAACAATCAGGGGAGAAGTTTGGAGAATTAGAATTGAAACTAGCAGAAACAGCATCAGCCTTCTTAGGAAAACAAATGGAACAATAAATGGCAGCATGCTGCCATTTATTTTTTCTTTTAAAATTATTGACATAAATATTAAATATATACCCTCCAAATAAAATTTAGTAATAATACATCAAATTTTAAAATAGAAATACTAATAGTATTATAGAAGAGGAGAAGGGTATATGAAAAAACAATCTTTGCTTAAGGGAACATTAATACTTGGGGCTGCTGGAATAATAGCAAAGTTCTTAGGACTTTTTTTTAGATGGCCGCTGATAATGCTCATAGGTGACGAAGGAATCGGGTATTACCAAATGTCATATCCTTTATATATGTTTTTTATAGGTATAGCATCAGGAGGACCGGTAGCTATATCAAAGCTAGTTTCTGAAAGAAATGCTATGAATGATAAAGAAGGTATAGGAAAGATATTAAAGTCATCTTTAATATTTATGGGCATGCTTGGAGTGGGAGGTACATTGTGTCTCTTATTATTAGCGAAACCTATAATAGGATTTTTAAAATGGGATCCTAAGGCTTACTATTCAATCATAGGAATAGCATTTGCACCTATGTTCATATCTATAGTCAGCTGCTACAGGGGATTCTTTCAAGGACTTCAAAACATGAATCCTACGGCTAAATCTCAAATAATAGAACAGATAGGAAGAGTAATAGTAGGAGTAGGGTTAGCTTATTTACTTTTGCCAAATGGAATTGAATTTTCAGCAGGAGGGGGAGCCTTCGGAGCTGCTGCAGGAGGAATATTAGCCTGCATATACTTAACAAAAATGTTTAATAAAGAAAGACGTAGGTTATTTCCTAGAGGATATAAGTTTAAAAGTGACGTTGGAGTGATGGGCAAGCTTATTTATACAGCTATACCAATTTCATTAGGGGCAACTGTAGGAACTATAATGTCTCTTATTGACTCTTTACTAGTTCCACAAAAACTTTTAAGTGCAGGCTTTACTCATAAAGAAGCTACCATGCTATTTGGTCAGCTCTCAGGAAAGGCATCAGTGGTAGTAAATATTCCGTTAACTATATCAATAGCATTAGGAGCATCCCTTGTTCCTATAATATCAGAAGCGTTTATCCTAAGAAGAAAACAAGAAGTATTTGAGAAAATATCTTTGTCATTTAAGCTGTCATTTGCAATAGGGTTGCCATCAGTGTTAGGATTATATGCTTTAGCAAACCCTATAATGAACATGCTTTTCCCTGGACATGCAGATGGGTATGAGATATTAAAGTATTTATCATTTTCTATATTATTTATAATTTTAGCTCAGACTACAACATCAATACTACAAGGTACTGGTCATATCTACAGACCGGTTTTAAATCTTTTTATAGGATGTATAGTAAAAATAGTTCTAACATGGTTTTTGGTGCCTGTCAAATCACTTAATATATATGGAGCTGTAATTGCAACAGTTTCTGCTTATATTGTTGCAGCAATGCTTAATTATAGTTTTATGAAGAAGAAGCTTCAAGTTAAGGTGAATCTAAATGATGTTCTTATAAAACCAGCTTTTGCAAGCCTTGTTATGATAATTGGGGTCATAGCATCTTTCACATTTTTAAGGAATAATTATGTAGGAAGTAGCCTTGCTTGCTTGATATCTATATTTTTAGGTATTATTATATATGTAGTGCTTATTATAATTTTAGGCGTTTTTAGCTATAATTATATAAAAGAGAAACTTTTTAGAAATAAGGAGAAAACTTCATGATAAAAATACTTGGTTTAGGACCAGGTTCTCCTGAAGCTTTGACTTTGGGGACCATAAATATATTAAGGGATTCCTCTAAAAAATATTTTAGAACAGAAAAGCATCCAACCATAGATTATATAAAAGAAATGGGCATTGAATACAGTACTTATGACTTTGCCTATGAAAAGTTTGATAGCTTTGATGAAGTTTACAATTTCATAGCAGAAGATATAATCGAGAAAGCAAAGAGAGAAGAAGTTATATATGCTGTACCAGGACACCCTCTTGTAGCAGAAAAATCTGTAAAACTTATCATAGATAAATGCATTGAAAACGAGATAGAGTATAAAGTTTATCCAGCAGTGAGTTTTGTTGATGTTATGATGGAGACTCTAGCTGTAGACCCTGTAGATGGACTTAAGATAATAGATGCATTTGATATGAATTATCAGACCTTAGACAAGAGATGTGGTCTTATAATAACTCAAGTTTATGATAAATATATATCATCGGAAGTAAAATTAAAATTAGGTGAATATTATAATGATGATATGGATATATATTTTGTTAGGGCAGCAGGTGTAAAGGAAATTGAATCTATACGAAAGATAAAGATATATGAGATAGATAGACAGGAAGATATAGATTATCTCACATCACTATACATACCTAAAGATGAGAATGCTACAGTTGACTTTAATGATCTTTTGAATATTACATCTATCCTTAGAGGGCCTGATGGGTGTCCATGGGATAGAGAACAAGATTTAGATTCTCTAAAAAGATATATTATTGATGAATGCTATGAAGTCATAGAGGCTATAAAAGATAAAGATGATGATGCTATAGCAGAAGAACTTGGAGATTTGTTATTCCAAATAGTATTTATAGCAGATATAGAAAAAGATGAAGGATTCTTTTCTATGAAGAATGTTATAGAAGGAATATGCAAAAAGATGGTTGATAGACACCCTCATGTATTTGGAGAAGACGACATAGATTCAACTGAAAAAGTTCTTGAGAAATGGGATGATATAAAGAAGAAGGAAAAAGAATACACTTCATACACAGAAGAGCTTAAGCATATTGCCAAATCATTACCTGCTCTTATGAGAGCGGAAGAAGTACAAAAGAAGGCTGCTAAAGTTGGTTTCGACTGGGATAATGTTGATGATGCTATGAAAAAGGTTGACGAAGAACTTTTTGAATTAAAAGAGGTATATAAAGGTAAAGAGGTGGCAAGAATATTAGAAGAACTAGGGGATTTGATTTTTGCTATAGTAAATGTTGCTAGATTTCTTAAGATTAACCCAGAAGAAGCTCTTACAAATACTACCGAAAAATTTATTAAAAGATTTGCTTACATAGAAGAAAATGCGGTATCTTTAAATAAAGATATTAGGCACATGACTCTAGAAGAAATGGATGAACTATGGAATAAAGCAAAAAAACTAGGAAAATAACTAATTTGAGAAGGATTTTTAAAATATATGCAGAATATAATTTAAATGAAACTTATCTCATGTTAAAAGTTATATATATATGACATTTACTTGTAGACTATACACGCAAATAGATATATAATATGATAATGTGAGTTAATGAAAATAAAAAATGAGGGAGTTATATATATAATTCCTATATATACTCTAATTTTAAGGAGGAAAAACAAGTGAACAAGGCAGATTTAATTTCAAGAATGGCAGACAAAAGCGAGTTAAACAAGAAACAAACAGAGGCAGCTCTTAAAGCCTTCGTAGAAAGTGTTGAAGAAGCTTTAGAAAGCGGAGATAAAGTACAATTAGTTGGATTTGGAACTTTTGAAACAAGAGAAAGAGCAGAAAGAACTGGAAGAAATCCAAAGACTGGAGAAGAAATAAAGATTGCTGCATCTACAATGCCAGTATTCAAAGCAGGAAAAGAGTTCAAGGATAGAGTAAACAAATAATTTCTATCTATTTTAACCCGGGGGGAACCCTCGGGTTTTTGTTATATAAAGTTAAAGAAGGGAGAGATTTTATATGCGTTTGGATAAATATTTAAAAGTTTCTAGAATAATAAAGAGAAGAACAGTAGCAAAAGAGGCATGTGACAGCGGAAGAGTATCTATAAATGGAAAAGTTGCAAAAGCAGGAACAGATGTTAAGGAACAGGATATAATAGAAATAGCTTTTGCAAATAAATATATTAAAGCAAGAATATTAAATATAGCTGAGCACGTAAGAAAAGATGATGCTAAAGATATGTATGAGATACTTGAAGGCGAAGAAGATAAAGAAGAGTAATATATAAAGGTATTCTTTCATATACTGTATTGAAGTATGTTTGGAGGAATAGTTTTTATATGGAAGGAAAAAAAGAAGTAAAAATAGATGAGAAGAAGGGTAATTTAACATTAGAAAATAGAAAAAAGTTATCTATCACTGGAGTTGTAGAAGTAATAAGTTTTGATGATGAAAAAATTATATTGAATACAAATCATGGTGGACTTCATATAAAAGGTGAAGGGTTAAAGATGAATAAACTAGATGTCCAAAACGGTGAAGTGATTATAGTAGGAACGGTGAACTCATGCGTATATACAGGAGCAAATGAAAAGGTTGATAATAGATCAATATTAAAAAGGCTGTTTAAGTAGGTGATGATATGGTTTTAACTATGACATTACAAGTAAAAATAGTTATATTTAGTATATTAGCAGGGGTACTGACCGGTATCATGTTTGATTTATATAGATTATATAGAGGTTTTACAACTTCTAAAATAGTAATGATAATTGAGGATATATTGTTTTGGATTTTAGCAACAATAGTTGTGTTTATATTCCTACTTAACACAAACTATGCTTTCGTAAGTGCTTATGTATATATATCTATAGGTATGGGGATACTTTTGTATCTAAGACTATTTAGTAAAATTTTGAGAAAGTTTTATTATAAGACATTTAGAAGTATATATAAGGGGATAAGGGTTATAGGGAAGCAGATATCTTATCCCTTTAAGTTATTGTTTTATAATAGGGATTACCAGAAAAAAGATATATAATGATGAAAAATAACTTGAATAAAGTCTGAATAGAATTTACAATATAATTATAATAGATTTATTATAAAATAATCTCTTTTGGTGGGGGATTAAGATGAGAGAGAAATTTACTTTAAAGAAGTTAGTATTAACATTAGTTATTTTATATGCTATAGTTAGTGTTATTGCTCAACAAATAAAGATTACTAAGATTAATCAAGAGATTACAGCGCAAGAAAAACAATTAGAAGAGCTTAAGGATAAGAATGCACAATTGCAGGAAGAAGTAGAATTTTCAAAGACTGATGCTTATCTTGAAAGAATGACTAGAGAAAGACTTGGTTATATAAAGCCGGGAGAAGTGCCTGTACTCAATGATGATAGTTTAAAATCACCATAATTCAAGTCAAAAAATAAAATAATATATTATTAATATTTTAAGGAGGAGTCTTTTTAATATGACCTTAAAGGCAGGAAACATTTTAGAGGGAACAGTAGTTAACATTACCAATTTTGGAGCTTTTATAGAAATCGAAGGAAAGACTGGGCTGGTTCATATATCAGAAGTTGCAGACACATTTGTCAAGGATATCAGAGAGTATTTAAAAGAGCAAGATAAGGTAAGGGTAAAAGTCATTTCTATAGATGACAAGGGAAAGATAAGCTTATCAATAAAGCAAGCTAATATAAATAAAAAATCAGCAAGACCTGCTGAAATTGATTGGAGTGCTGAAAAGCCTAAGACTTCTACTAAAAATTTTGAAGATATCATGTCAAAATTTTTAAAGGATAGTGAAGAAAGATTTCAAGATATAAAGAAGCATCAAGAATCACGTGGCAAAAATTATAGTAGAAAAAGTATAGGCTAATATTATGGCTCTAAGCATTGCTTAGAGCTTTTGTAACATACGCTTTAAAAGTATATCAACAAAACAAATTTTTTTTTACAAAAGTTAAAAAAACATGTTGACACTATAAAAAACATGATATATAATAAAACATGTCGTAAGGCAACAGCAAGATAATAAACATGCTGGAGTGGCGGAACTGGCAGACGCACAGGACTTAAAATCCTGCGGTGCTAAAACACCGTACCGGTTCGATTCCGGTCTTCAGCACCATTGTTTTAATATCGCGGAGTGGAGCAGCTGGTAGCTCGTCGGGCTCATAACCCGAAGGTCGTAGGTTCAAGTCCTGCCTCCGCAACCAACATGGCGGAATAGCTCAGCTGGCTAGAGCATTCGGTTCATACCCGAAGTGTCGTAGGTTCAAGTCCTATTTCCGCTACCAATTTTGTGTATAGACCTCAATTCTTGAGAAATCAAGTTTTGAGGTTTTTTTATTTTGTAAAGTATTTTAAAAGAAAAATATCTCTGAAACAAAATTCTAATTAGTTATCACAATAATTAATATATACATATAATAATTATTGGTTATAAACGCGTTTAAACTTACTAATTTTATATTAAGAGATTAATATGAAAATCTAAAAAGTTATCAACTTAATCAAAGAAAAATTAAACAATCAACAGTTTATGCTAAATTATTTAGAATGGGGATGTTTTCATGAATACTAAAGAATTTGAAGCTTCAGAAAATTGTTATTGCAATGAGTGCTGCGAAAAAGAACAATGTTCTAGTCGTAAAAGAGAACTTAACTGTGCTTATAGCGTTAGAAATGTATTGAGAGCGATTTTGTATGCGGTAAATCATATACAGATAGAAGGATTTGAGGTTACTGTAGAGGTTACAACAAAAAATGGAATGATTTATCCCGTAAAATTTGCATACGGGGATAAGGGTCAAGTAAAGATTACCAAAACATTATTGATAAGTGATTCTTCAAATATATCTATATGTGATATAACAAAAGTTCGTATTTTATCTGGTAACTTTATAGAGCCTAAATTTGAAAAGTTATTCTTTATGGCGTTAAATAGACTAATGAGATGCACAGGTAATTATTGTGGACACAACAGTTGTTGTGAGTCATCTAACGGAACGGAATATATGTGTTTTAATAAAGCTAAGACTTTAGATTGTGCTAGAGGTATGCAAAGATATATTAAATGTAATAAGGGAAATATAACAAATGTAAATTATGATGGAGGATTAAAAAAGACTGAATCTATAAATGAGATTTCTGATATAAAATATAATGATGTAGTAGGGTCAACTTCAATATCTAGTATTGATAATTCGGTATTGAATTCAGCATCACTAACTACAACGCCAACATCTGTAATTTCATCTGTTGAACCTTCTAATACAATGGTTGTGGATAATATTCAAGTAAGTGATGTGAATTTAATCTCTTCCATAACTCCTATTCAAGCAACAGTAAGTGCGCCAATAAACACAACTCCAACAACAGTAGTAACAGGAGTAAAATCAGAAACTGAAGATTTAGTAACAGGATTAACTAAATCTTCAATAAAAGCAAGTGCTCCAATAACGGTGAAACCAACAGCAGTAGTAACTGGCGTAGGAAAAGTAAGCGAAAATGTGTTAACAGGCATAACAAATACTAAAACTACAGTAAGTGCACCAATAACAGTAAATCCAACTTCAGTAGTTTCAAGTGTAACTAAGAATAGTGAGAGTGTATTAACAGGAATAAAACCAACAACGGTAGAGGTGAGTGCACCAATAACAACAACTCCAACAACAGTAGTGACAGGAGGAGGTTTGGAAACTGTAGATGTAGCAACAGAAGTAATAAGTACGCCAGCAGTGGTAAGTGCACCAATAACAACAACACCAACATCTGTAGTCACAGGTGTATCAACAATGCCTTCAACACCAGTAGTTACAGAAATAACAAGTACACCAACAACAGTAAGTGCTCCTTTAACAGTAAATCCTATGTCCGTTGTGTCGAATGTAACTACTGCTGAGGAAAATGTTGTAACAGGATTAAAAAATAAAACGGCAACGGTAAGTGCACCAATAACAACAATCCCAACACAAGTGGTAACAAATGTTAGTACTGAAAGTGAAAATGTAGTGACAGAAGTAACAAGTACACCAACAACAGTAAGTGCACCAATAAAAGTAAATCCAACAACCGTTGCAATAAGTGTTACACCAGTACCAACAAATGTAGTAACTGGGGTAACAAGCACCCCAGTGGAAGTAAGTGCACCAATAACAACAACACCAACACCTGTAGTAACAGGAATTAAAACAGTGAATTTGACAAATGGAGCTATGACAGGATTAAAAACAACACCAGCAACGGTAGTAGAATCATTAAATACAACTACTTCTCCAGCTATAACGTCTTTTGCAAATCCTTCAACAATAAGTGGAGTTGTATCAGGAGTAACTGCGGTTAATAGTGTAACTCCAATATCAGCTCAGGTTCCATCATTTACAAGTACAGGAACGGGAACTTTAACAATAGTAATACCGGCAGGAAGTATAGATCCTCAACAAAATTTGCCTAAGAATAATGTAACACTTAATGTTTTAGTTGGAGGACAAAATATTAGTTTTAATGGAAATACTTTGAGATATTTATTACCATCTGCTAATAATATACTTGGAAATGTAACAGGAAATCCAGCTGTTAGTAAAGTTAATGATTTGGGTACTCCAGTTACATCAAATTTTGTTAAAACAGCTACTGTAAATACGGGAGATGTTATAGACACAGTGACTCCAGTATTTACTCAAGGAAATCTTGTAAATACAGTTACAACGGGAACAGTAAATGATCCTGGAATTCCAAAAACTATTAATTCAATTGGAACAGTGACTGGAACGACAAACTCAATAAATGCATTGGGAGCAGTAAAAACAGGAATGATAAATAATCCTAATACGCCAACAACAGTAGATGTAATAGGAAGTGTTACAGGAACAGAGGGGCAAATTACAGCTGTTAATAAAGTAACGACAACAACATTAAATGCTCCAGAGATTCCAACAACAATAGATGTAGTAGAGACAGTATCGGGTGTAGAGGGGGCAATTAATGCTGTAGACACTATATCAACACAAAAAATAAATTCTCTTCAAACTCCAACAACTATAAGTGTAGTAGGATCATTAAAGGGGAATACAGAGATATTGACACCAATTGATAAAGTAACAACAGGTACAATAAATAATCCTGCTATTCCAACAACTTTAAATGTAGTAGGAACGGTAAAGGGAACTATGAAGAGTGTTAATACAGTTACTTCAGTGACAACAGGAGTGGTAAATAATCCTGATATTCCTAAAACTATAGATGTAATAGAAGAAGTTTCAGGTGTAGTAGAATCTATTGATGCAGTAGGAGACATAACAACATCAATTATAAATAATCCACAAACTCCTACAACATTGGATGTAGTAGGAACAGTAACAGGAGTAGAAGGATCGGTTAATGCAGTAGGAGCGGTAACAATGGGAAGTGTTAATGAACCGGAAAATCCAACAACTATTTCTGCATTAGGAGATATAACCCCTGTAACAGCCCCTGTAAATACTGTTGGAACAATTTCTACAGGAACAATAAATAATCCTTCAATACCAACATCAGTTCAAGTAGTAGGAAACATTAAAGAAGAAACAGAATCTATAAAAGATATAAGTAATGTAACTAGTATTCCAGCGAGTCAATTATTTGAAACAACATCAAAGAATGTAGTTAATTCAGCAAATCTTTCTACAACAAGTATTAATGCGGTTACCAATGTAAGTCTTGATACTACAAGTCAAAGTGTTGTAGAAGCTATTGATACAAATACAAGTACAGTTTTTGCACCAAGTGAAGAATTTATTGATGGAAAGATATTAGCTGCTTCTGAGGGACTTATGTTAGTAGATAATACTAATGGAGATATTACAGTTTATTCTATATGTGATATAGATTCCGTTTCAGTAACAAATGACTAATTTTAAATACTAGAATAACTTTAAAAGGTCTGTATGCTTTAAGTTAAGCATGCAGATCTTTTTGCTTTGTAAGGATTATTGCTGCAACATTGAGAGGATGTATGGATTGATTTGTAATAATAAAAGAATTTTAAGAGGAAAAATTAAATAAATAGTTATTAAGAGTGAAATAAATGAAGAAACTTTGAAATAAAAGACATGTTCCTAAAACTTATCTTCAAAAAATATAAAGGTTTGATTTTTGACGACAATTTTGTTAAAAAAAATAAAAATCTCCAAATAAAAGTTATCCACAAGTGTATCCACAATATGTAGATAAAAGTGAATGAAATATACCAATATATTGTGGATATAAAAATGTTTTTCCACAAATATCCAAAATGCTTGTGGATAAAATAATTGTGAATTAGTTGTTTAGTTTTTTACATATATATGAATTTCTGTCCAACGAAAGTTAGAATAAGAGGATAATAAGTGACATTTATTTCCAATCATGTTTGATATAATGAGTCTATGAAACATTAACTTCAGGGAGGGATTAGAAATGCAGATAGGAGCAGAAATTAATACCTATAAGAGAGAACAAGTCTTTAAAGAAGAGAATCAAGGAAGAAAAGCTACGTATTTATATAAAATTATAATATATTTTATATTGAGCATGTTTGTGAGCAGAGCCATATTAATTAATGAAACAGCACCTTTTGGAGTGGCATTAGCGCTAACTATAGTTAAGAGTAAAGATAATAGGCTTTCGCTTTCAATAATAGGTGGAAGCTTAATCGGATATTTAACTTTATTTTCTGCTGTTGATGAAGGAGCTCTTTATATAATGGGATTGATTACAATAGGAGTATTAAACTATGTTTTATCAAAGAGTACCCACAAAAAGAAACTCATTGCTATATTTTCACTTATGTTTTTAGAGATAATTGCTTATAGATATATAATGCATAGCTATAATTTGGGGATAAATGTTTTAATGACAACATTTAATTTAGGATGTATCTTTCCAATATATTTTATTATGGATTATGCTCTATTATGCAGTAAAGAATTAAAAACAAAACACTTATTTTCAAGTGAAGAGATAATAAGTATGACAATAATAGGATGTCTTGTTATTTCAGGTACATGGGGAATGAGCATTTTTGGAATGAGCCTTAGAAATATATTTGGGCTTATTTTTATAATGATTATAGCTTATATAAACGGTAGTGCTATAGGGGCGGCTGCAGGGGTTGCTATGGGAATAATAGTTGGAATGTCTTCTAATAACATGATGAATTTTATAAGTATATATGGAGTATGTGGTCTTATAGTAGGGGTGTTTAAAGAAACTGGAAAGTGGTTCACAGCCCTTGCATATATAGTTATATTTTCTATATTAAAATTTTATTCGGGTATAAATGAAGATGTAAAACTTCTAGAAGGTATTGTAAATATGGGGATGTTTCTTATGATACCAGAAAGAATTTATGATAGATGGTCTTTAGAATTTGATTGGGAAAGAAAACAAGAAGCTATAGGGAAAGATTATATAGATAAGATAAAAGAAACTTTCAATAAAAAGTTAAATAGTTTTTCGGATATATTAGGGTACATGTCTACAACATTAAATGATTTGGTTGATAATGATAAGATTTTCATGCAAAAGAAGAGTAGTGGACTTATAGAAAATTTGGCTGATAAGGTGTGTGGAAGCTGTGATATGAGGTCAACTTGTTGGAAAAGAGAATTTCACTACACCTATGCGGCTTTTGGTGAGCTTATACAAAACTACCAAGAAGATAATGATGTTATGCCTGTGGAGATTGAGAGAAAGTGTATAAAAAGAACAGCATTATCAAAGGTGACTGAGGAAATAGTGAACAGTTATATAATCAGTGAAATGTGGAGAAAGAGATTAAGTGAAGGAAGAGAACTTTTATCTGGACAGATTAGAAATATGGCTACAACTATAAATGGAATAATGGAGGATTTTGATAAAGAAGTTAATTTTGATATAGAGTTAGAAATGATTCTTAGGAAAGCATTAAATAAGAAGGATTTAGGAATAAAAGATATTTTATGCTATGAGGATAAATATAATAGGCTTCATATAAACATGGAAGCATGTCACTGTGGTGGAAATCAAAAATGTATAAAGCAAGTTCTACCTTTAGTAAATGAAGTTAGTGAAAGAATTATGTGCGTAGGAGATGATGGATGTAATATAGATGGAAAAACTGGAAGGTGTAAAATAGTTTTTGAAGAAACACCGAAGTATCATGTTGCAACTTATGTACAGCAATTAAATAAAGAAGGAGAAGCTTTTAATGGAGACAGCTATAGCTTTGAAAAGCTTGCTGATGGCACATATATGACGGTAATTAGTGATGGGATGGGATGTGGATATGACGCTTATAAGGAAAGTAAGGCTTCTGTAGAGTTAATCGAAAAATTTGCAGAATCAGGCTTTGGAAGAGAAGCTACTATAAATACTGTAAATTCTATAATGGGAATAAGATTTTCTGAAGAAGAAAAATTTTCTACATTAGACTTAAATAGTATAGATTTATATGATGGAAACGTAACCTTTATAAAAGTTGGAGCTGGAGAGAGCTTTATAAAATCAGGAGAAGATGTTGAGACTATAAGATGTAAGACACTGCCAATTGGAGTTCTTGATAAAGTTGATTTAGATATAATAGATAGAAAGATAGGTCATGGTGATATGATATTAACGCTCAGTGATGGAATTATAGATGCAGGAAGAAAAGATTGGGTCGCTGACTATTTGAAGAATATTCAATGTAATAATCCTAAAGAGTTAGCTGAGGATATATTAAATAAGGCTAAGGAACTAAGTGGCGCAAAGGTTAAGGATGATATGACTGTAATCGTATCAAAGATATATAGTTTATATTAAAAAGTCTTAGAACTAGTCTTTAGTCAGATTAGTTCTAAGACTTTAATTTTTTATTTTAATTTATGAATATATGATATAATATTTATCATGACGTTTTAGGATGTGAAAATATGAAAGAAAAAGTGTTTAGATATATAGAAGAAAACTCTATGATAGCTAAAGGTGATAGAGTGCTTGTAGCTCTTTCTGGAGGTCCGGACTCGGTATGCCTTTTAAGTATTTTAGAAGAACTTAAAGAAGATTTGAATATAGAAATCCTTGCAGCTCACTTAAATCACTGCATACGAGGTGAAGAAGCAGATAATGATGAGGAATACTCTAGACTTTTATGTGAAAAGCTAAATATTAGATTTTATTCTCAACGAGTTAAAGTTGAAGATATGGCTTCAGAATTGGGTATCTCAAGTGAGATGGCAGGAAGAAAAGCAAGGTATGATTTTTTTGATGATATAAAGAAAAAAGAAAATATAAATAAAATAGCACTTGCACACAATGCCAATGACCAAGCTGAAACTATTTTAATGAGACTTATGAGAGGCACAGGAATGGATGGTCTTGAAGGAATAAAACCAATAAGGGATGGTAAATATATACGACCGATTTTATGCTTAACAAGACCGGAAATAGAAAAGTATTGCAATTTAAAGAAACTTGATCCAAAGATAGATAAAACAAATTTAGAGCCTATTTATGCGAGAAATAAGGTTAGGCTGGAACTTATACCATATATTCAAAAGAATTTTAATGAAGATATAATAAATACATTAAATAGATTTTCAAGTATAACTTCTAGAGATAATAGTTATATGGATGAAATGACTGAAAAGGCATTTGAAAAATATGTATTACTTTCTAAAGAAAGAGCAGTAATAGGGAAAGAGTGTTTTAAAGAGCATAGTGCTATAGTTACTAGAGTAATTAGAAAAGCTATAGAGAACATAGTAAATAGCTTAAATAATTTTCAACAGATTCATATTTTGGATATAATAGATTTGCAAAAGACAAATGGAGGTAAATACATAAATTTACCTATGAATATTGTTGCGGAGAATGTATATGGGGATATAATTTTGAGATTGAAAAATGATGATACTATTGATTATTCTCCTTTGAAAATAGCTTTAAAGAATTTTGAAGAGAAACAATTACAAAAAGGTATATTCATGGGTAAAATATTTAATTATAATATATTTATTAGGCTTATTATGAAGAATAAAAGCATAAATATAAAAGGAAATGATTATACTAGATATTTTGAATTTCCAGTAGATAGTGATATAGTTATAAGACAGAGGGAACAAGGTGATAAATTTGTCCCATATGGCATGAAAGGAAATAAAAAACTTAAAGATCTATTCATGGATATGAAAATTTCAAAGGAAAAAAGAGACAAAACACCAATAGTGCTATTTGATAATGTTATTACATGGATTGTAGGATATAGAACTAGTAATAACTTTAAAATAGATAAAGATACAAAACAAATATTAGAGATTAAAGCTGAATGGGAGGATACCACTTATGATGAATAGTGATATTAAGGAAATTGTTTTTACTGAAGAAGAAATAGGAAAGAAAGTCGAAGAAATGGGGAATGCTATAAGCAGAGATTATGAAGGCAAGGAGTTAATGCTTGTTGGTGTTCTAAAAGGTTCTGTTATGTTCATGTCTGAAATAATGAAGAGAATAACAATTCCTTGTACTATAGATTTTATGGCAGTTTCAAGTTATGGAAATTCTACAAAGAGTTCAGGTGTTGTTAGAATTTTAAAGGATTTAGATCATTCAATTGAAGGGAAAAATATAGTTATAATAGAAGATATAATAGACTCAGGAAACACACTTCAATATCTTATAGACTATCTAAAAGGAAGAGGTGCTGCCAGCGTAGAAGTAGCTTGCTTATTAAATAAGCCTGCAAGAACAGTTGTAAAAATAGATGCTAAATATCTAGGCTTTGAAGTTCCAGATTACTTTTTAGTAGGATATGGATTAGACTATGCAGAAAAGTATAGGAATTTACCATATATAGGTATATTGAAAGAAGAAGTTTATAGATAATTCATACATATCATTATTGTAATGAAAAATCAACTATGATAGAATTTTATAGAATGAGATTTTACTAGAAAGAGAGGGGGGCAACCTATGAAAAAATTTTCAAGCCTAACCATATGGATAATAGTTCTTATGCTTATGGGTGTATCAGCTATGTTCCTATTGGAAACTAATAAATCAAACAATTCAATTGCTTTCAACGAATTTCAACAGGAATGGAAGCAAAATAATATAAAAAGTATAGAAGTTAAAGAAGATGGAATGACTGTAGAGGGAGTTCTTAATTCAGGAAAGACTTTTGTGACAATAGTTCCATCTACTAGATTATATCAATTTATTGGAGCTAACGAAAATACTGCTATTACAGAATCATATGAAGAACCAACTACTTTGCCAGGATGGATTAGCATAATTCCAACAGTAATCCTTATAATAATGTTATTTGGACTTTGGTTTATGTTTATGCAACAGGCACAAGGTGGCGGAGGTGGAAACCGAGGTGTAATGAACTTTGGTAAGAGCAAAGCTAAAATGGCCACCCCGGATAGCAGAAAGGTTACATTTAATGATGTAGCAGGAGCAGATGAAGAAAAAGAGGAGCTTGCTGAAATCGTAGATTTCTTAAAGAACTCTAAAAAGTATATAGACGTTGGAGCGAGAATTCCAAAGGGTGTCTTGCTTGTAGGACCTCCAGGTACAGGAAAAACACTTTTAGCAAAAGCAATAGCAGGAGAGGCAAATGTTCCGTTTTTCAGCCTTTCAGGTTCTGACTTTGTTGAAATGTTTGTAGGTGTAGGTGCATCAAGAGTAAGAGACTTATTTGAGCAGGCAAAGAAAAATGCGCCATGTATTATATTTATAGATGAGATAGACGCAGTAGGAAGACAAAGAGGTGCCGGACTTGGCGGTGGACATGATGAAAGAGAGCAGACTTTGAATCAGCTTCTTGTTGAAATGGATGGATTCGGAGTTAATGAGGGAATCATTATGATAGCTGCTACTAACAGACCTGACATTCTAGACCCAGCACTACTTAGACCAGGTAGATTTGACAGACAAATTCTAGTTGGAGCACCAGATGTTAAGGGAAGAGAAGAAATCTTAAAGGTTCACGTAAGAAACAAACCTCTTTCAGAAGATGTTCAATTAGATGTATTAGCAAAGAGAACTCCAGGATTTACTGGTGCAGATTTAGAAAACTTGGCTAATGAAGCAGCACTTTTAGCTGTTAGAAAAGATAAGAGAATAATTACAATGGAAGAAATGGAAGAGGCTATTACAAGAGTTATAGCTGGTACAGAAAAGAAGAGCAGAGTTATGAATGAAAATGAAAGAAAACTGACGGCTTATCACGAAGCTGGTCACGCAGTTGTAATGAAGCTTTTACCAAATTCTGACCCTATTCATGAAATAAGTATAATTCCAAGAGGAATGGCTGGCGGATATACTATGAGCCTTCCAAAAGAAGACAGAAGCTACACTTTAAAATCTAAACTTTTAGATGATATGGTAGGACTACTTGGTGGTAGAGTAGCAGAGAAATTAATTCTTGGAGATATAAGCACAGGTGCTAAAAATGATATAGATAGAGCAAGTAATATTGCAAGAAAAATGGTAACTGAATATGGAATGAGTGATGTCATAGGGCCTATATCCTTTGGTGAAGAACATTCCGAAGTATTCTTGGGACGTGACCTAGGTCATGGAAGAAACTTTGGCGAAGAGATAGCATCAGAAATAGATAAAGAGACAAGAAAGTTTATTGATGCGGCTTATGAAAAAGCTCAGGAACTATTAAGTGAAAATATATCAAAACTTCACGCTGTTGCAGGAACTCTTCTAGAAAAAGAAAAAATAGATGGTGCAGAGTTTGAAGAAATTTTCATGAACTCTTAAAAAGATAATCCGTAACTTGGTTTAAAACTAGGTTACGGATTTTTTAGAAAATTTACTATTATTAATCTAAAATCACCTTCTTTAATGGAATACTAAATGTTATAATAATCATAGGTTTAATGAAATTTAATAAAAAGGAGGTAAGTTGCTTATTAAGCAACTAATGGGGAATGAAGAGTGATATTGAAATAGCACAAAGTGCAAAGATGGAACCAATTATTAAGGTGGCAGAAAAACTTGGATTAAACGAAGAGCAGATTGAGTTTTACGGAAAATACAAATGTAAAATATCATTAGATGTACTTAAAAGTTTAAATGAAAAAGAAGATGGAAAGTTAATTTTAGTTACTGCTATTAACCCAACTCCAGCTGGTGAAGGAAAATCCACTGTTACAGTAGGCTTAGGGGATGCTTTACGTAAGATGGGGAAAAATTCAGTTATAGCTTTAAGAGAACCTTCTTTAGGACCTGTATTTGGAATTAAAGGGGGAGCTGCCGGCGGCGGATACGCTCAAGTAGTTCCAATGGAAGACATAAATCTTCATTTTACAGGAGATATGCATGCTATAACAGCTGCGAATAACCTTTTATCAGCAGCAATAGATAATCATATACATCAAGGTAATACATTAAAAATAGATTCGAGAAGAATAATATTTAAGAGAGTTTTAGATATGAATGATAGAGCTCTTAGAAATATAGTTGTTGGTTTAGGTGGAAAAGCTAATGGCTTCTTAAGGGAAGACGGATTTATGATTACAGTTGCATCAGAAATCATGGCTATATTATGCTTAGCTAAAGACCTACAAGATTTAAAAGAGAGAATGGGAAATATATTAGTGGCTTACAATTTAGATGGAGAGCCTGTATATTGTAAGGATTTAAAAGTACAAGGTGCTATGGCAATGCTTATGAAAGATGCTATAAAGCCAAATCTTGTACAAACATTAGAAAATACACCAGCATTAATTCATGGTGGACCATTTGCAAACATAGCTCATGGATGTAATAGCTTAACAGCCACAAAAATGGCTTTAAAACTAGGGGATTATGTTGTTACAGAAGCAGGTTTTGGAGCTGATCTAGGAGCTGAAAAATTCTTTGATATAAAATGTAGATTTGGAGGCTTAAAGCCACAATGTGTTGTAATAGTTGCTACAGTCAGAGCATTAAAACATCACGGTGGAGTTAAAAAAGAAGACTTAGGTACAGTAAATGTTGAAGCTTTAGCTAAGGGAATAAAGAACTTAGAGAAGCAAATAGAAAATGTAAAGAGTTTTGGAGTTCCAGTAGTTGTTGCTATTAATAGATTTGTTACAGACGGAGAAGAAGAACACAAGTATATTAAAGAATTCTGTGAATCTATGGGAGTAAAGGTGGCTTTAGCTGATGTATGGGCTAAAGGCGGCGAAGGTGGAATTGCTTTAGGGGAAGCTGTTTTAAAGACTATAGAAGAAGAAAAGAGCGATTTTCATCCAATATATAGCGAAGAACTTTCTATAAAGGAAAAGGTAGCAGCTATAGCTAAAAATATATATGGTGCAGATAGCGTTGCTTATTCTGCTCAAGCAAATAAACAAATAAAAGAATTAGAGCAGTTTGGATTAGATAAAAAGCCTATATGTATGGCTAAAACCCAATATTCTTTATCGGATAATCCATCTTTACTTGCAAGACCATCAGGTTTTGAAGTATCAGTTCAAGAGGTTAGAGTATCTAATGGAGCTGGATTCATCGTAGTTCTTACAGGAAATATAATGACTATGCCAGGATTACCTAAAGTACCAGCAGCAGAAAAGATGGATATATTAGAAAATGGAGAAATAGTAGGTCTGTTCTAATAAAAAATAGTAAAACTTTCATGAGAAATAAAATCTCATGAAAGTTTTATTTTTGAATTAATACATCATTTTCTCTATACTCCTTGACAAAATACTGTAAATTGCTAAAATAATATTGTTAAATATTGAATAATTAAATGTTATAAGACTGCATAAATTAAAAAATGAGACTTAAATTTTATTATAAAAGCAGCATTATGCTGCTTTTATAATTATATAGGGGCGGTGTAAATATTATGATTTTACTTATAGATGTAGGGAATACAAATGTTGTTTTAGGAGTATATGACAACGAAAATCAAAGGCTTATAGGAGATTGGAGACTGGCTACAGACAGTAAGAAGACCTCTGATGAATATGGTATAGAAGTTATGCAGCTTTTTGCTCATAAACATTTTGAAGTAAGTGATATAAAGGGAGTTATATTATCATCTGTAGTTCCAAATGTAGTTTATACTTTGGAGCACATGATAAGAAAGTTTTTTGACAGAAATCCTATAATAGTAGGACCTGGAATAAAAACTGGTATAAATATAAAATATGATAATCCAAAAGAAGTAGGAGCTGATAGAATAGTTAATGCAGTTGCAGCTCATGATCTTTACAAAAGACCTGTAATAATAATTGATTTTGGAACAGCTACAACTTTTTGTGCTGTAAATAAAAATGGAGATTATTTAGGTGGAGCTATATGTCCTGGTGTTAAGATTTCATCAGATGCCCTATTTGAAAGAGCAGCAAAACTTCCAAGAGTAGAGCTTGCAAAGACAGAAACTATAATATGTAAGAACACTGTATCAAGTATGCAGGCTGGTATAGTATATGGATATATAGGACAGGTACAATACATAGTGAATAAAATGAAAAAAGAAATGATAGAAATGGGTACTGAGGAGCCTTATGTAATAGCAACGGGAGGATTGGCTAGACTTATATATGAAGAAACAGAATGTATAGATAAGATAGACCCTCTTTTGACATTAGAAGGATTGATTCGTATATATGAGAAAAACAAGGAGTAGATAAAGTGAACATAGGAAAAAATGAATTCCATGAAGGTGTTTTTCTAGCACCAATGGCTGGAGTTACAGATATAGCCTATAGAGGACTTTGCAAACTTATGGGCGCAGACCTTGTATACACAGAAATGGTAAGTGCTAAGGGTTTGCTTTATAATAATAAAAATACTATTGAACTTCTAAAGCTGTCACAGGAAGAAAAACCAGTGGCAGTTCAACTTTTTGGAAATGATCCTTATATATTGGCAAAAGCTGTAGAGGCATTTAATGATGATAATGATGTTTTGCTAATAGATATAAATATGGGATGTCCAGCACCAAAGATAGTGAAAAATGGGGAAGGATCTGCCCTTATGCTTGATCCGCACCTAGCAAGAGATATTATTAAAGAAATGAAAAGAGCATCTGTAAAGCCTATAACTGCAAAGTTCAGAAAGGGATTTTATAGAGAAGACAGCTTGGCATCTGACTTTGCTAAGTACCTAGAGGATGGTGGGGCTGATGCCTTAACCATTCATGGAAGAACTAGAGAACAGATGTATGAAGGAAAGGCAGATTGGAGCATAATAAGAGATGTAAAAAAATCTGTTTCAATACCTGTTATAGGAAATGGAGATGTATTTTCTCCAGAAGATGCCATTAAAATGAAACAAGTTACTGAATGTGATGGGATTATGGTAGCAAGAGGGGCCATGGGAAACCCGTGGATTTTTAGAGATATAAAAGATGCTTTAAATGGCAGTCCTCAAAATAAAGTGTCAGATGTAGAAAAGCTTGATATGTGTATGAAGCATTATAGATTAGCACTTGCTTATTATGATGAATATAGGGCAGTCAGAGAGATGAGAAAGCAAATTGGATGGTATTTAAAAGGAATACAAAATAGCACAGCTGTAAAAAATCAAATAAATATTGAGAATGACAGCAAAAAAGTTTTAGAGATCATAAGCGAATTTAGAAATAGTTTAATATAAGGTGTAAGAATTTTAATTAAGTACTTAACTACAAATGTGGTGAATAGATATATATCATATAAAATTCATTATTAAAGAAAAAATATAAGCATTAGTTAAGTTGACAATAATTATTTTACTGGTCTATAATGTTTTAAATATACAAATGAAACTAGTGAAATGAATTGTAAATAAATAAGCCATAATATATAATGGTTACTATGAAGATTAAAGGGGAGTTAGAAAAATGAGCGAGCAAAAAAAATATGTAATGACCTATGAGGGAATAAAAAAATTAGAGGATGAATTAGAGTTTTTAAAAACTGTAAAAAGAAAAGAGATAACTGAAAAGATAAAAGTTGCTCTAGGATATGGGGATTTAAGTGAAAACTCTGAGTATGATGAAGCTAAAAATGAGCAGGCATTTGTTGAAGGAAGAATAATTCAACTTGAAAATATGCTTAAAAATGCTAGTGTTATAGATGAAAGTGAGATATCTACGGATACAGTAAATATAGGATCTATAGTTAATGTTAAAGATTATGAATTTGATGAAGAAGTAGAGTATTCAATAGTTGGATCAGCAGAAGCTGATGTAATGAAAAATAAAATATCAAACGAATCACCAGTAGGAAAAGCTCTAATGGGCAAGAAAGTTGGAGACGTTGTAGATGTAGTAGTTCCAGGTGGAGTTTGTAAGTATGAAATACTAGGAATAAGAAGAAGTTAATAACGGAGGTAGTACAATGGCTAATGAAGAAATGAACATTAAGGCTGAAGAAGCTAAGTATAGTGAGCAGGAAGCCCTTAGAAGACAAAAACTTGAAGAGCTGCAGGCAGAAGGAAAGGATCCTTTTGACGTATATAAAGTAGAAAGAACTCATACATCAAAGGAAGTAAAAGATAACTACGAAGAGCTTGAAGGGAAAGTAGTAACTGTAGCTGGAAGACTTATGTCAAAGAGAGTTCAAGGTAAAATTGGATTTGCTGATATAAACGATAGAGATGGGAAGCTTCAACTATTCTTAAAAGTAAACAACTTAGGAGCAGAAAGGTTAAAAGAATTTAAAACTTTAGACCTTGGAGACTGGGTTAGTGTAACAGGAGAGATCTTTAAAACTAAGACTGAAGAGATAACAGTTATGGTTAATGAATATGAGCTTATCTCTAAGTCATTAAAGCCGCTTCCTGAAAAATGGCATGGATTAAAAGATCAAGATTTAAGATATAGACAAAGAGAAGTTGATATCATAACTAATCCAGAAGTTAAGGATACTTTTATAAAGAGATCAAAGATAATAAGAGCTATAAGAGAATTCTTAGACAACTTAGGATATATGGAAGTAGAAACTCCAATACTTTCTCCAATAGCAGGAGGAGCAGCTGCAAGACCATTCATTACACATCATAATGCATTAAACATAGACATGTATTTGAGAATAGCTACAGAGTTATACTTAAAGAGATGTATAGTTTCAGGTTTTGAAAAAGTATATGATATGGGTAAGAACTTTAGAAATGAAGGAGTATCTGTAAGACATAATCCGGAATTCACTATGATAGAATTATATGAAGCTTATGCTGATTACAATGATATGATGGTTATAATGGAAAACATGGTTGCATATGCTTGTGAAAAGGTTAATGGAACTACAAAGGTAGTTTATGAAGGAAAAGAAATAGACCTTACTCCACCATGGAGAAGAGCTACTATGGTTGATCTTGTAAAAGAATATGCTGGAGTAGATTTTGATACTATAGCTACACATGAAGAAGCAAGAGCGATAGCGAAGGAAAAACATCTTGAGTTCAAGAAAGATATAAATGACTGTACAAAGGGAGATATATTAAATGCTATGTTTGAAGAATATGCAGAAGAGCATTTAATTCAACCAACTTTTGTATGTGATTATCCTGTAGAAATTTCTCCTTTAACTAAGAAGAAGAGAGGTAAGGAAGAGTATACAGAAAGATTTGAAGGATTCATATATGGAAGAGAAGTTTGCAACGCTTACTCAGAGCTTAACGATCCAATAGTTCAAAGAGAGAGATTTGAACAACAAGCAAAAGAAAGAGAACTTGGAGATGATGAAGCTTACGTAATAGATGAAGACTTTATGAGTGCACTTGAAACAGGAATGCCTCCAACAGGAGGACTTGGAATGGGTGTAGATAGAATAGTTATGTTTTTGACTAACTCATCGTCAATAAGAGATGTAATCTTATTCCCAACAATGAAACCATTATAAGAAGAATATAAAAAGCTCATTAGATCGACAGAAAATCTAATGAGCTTTTCTGCATATTAGGGGGGATTATGTGATAAATATAAAAGAAGTTCATGAATTTATAAATTCAATATATGAAAATGCAGAAAATGCTTATAAAAAATTATCGGAAAGTGAAAAAATAAAATGCACATATACTATATGTAAAGGGAATTATATCAAGATAGGTTCTGAATATAGATATCAGCACTATGGAATACCAATAATAGTTATAGAAGGTGTTGGGGATATAGGATTTAACCTGGATGGGATTTTCTTTGAGTTTTTCTTAGATAGAGATGAACTTGCAAATATGGATTTCAATGAAATTAGTAATAGGCATGTTGAGATTTATGGAGCTGAAGATTGTTCTGTAGATTATTATAAAATTGGTGACAAACTAAGGAATGTTAAAAGAAAAATAGAAGGAAGTACAGAAAATAGTTTTGGAATAGCTTTTTATTATAATAGTTATGATGTAGATAGGGGTATCATAGAGGAATTTATGATAGTTAAAAAGGCATTAAAAAAGTAAAAAAAAATACAAAAAAATTAAAAAAACTATTGAAATTATAAAAAAAACTGCTATAATAATATATGTAATAACGTTCCGCGATAGCTCAACGGTGGAGCACTCGGCTGTTAACCGATAGGTTGAAGGTTCGAATCCTTTTCGCGGAGCCATTTTTCTTTTTTGAAACCTAAATAGCGTTAAACATAGATTTAGAGATGATAAGAGTCATCTCTTTTTTTACGACTAATTGAGAATAATATAAATTTTAATGTAACATTTTTATGATTAGCATAGTATATAGTATAAATAGATATAAGTTGAAAATTTGACTTGGGGTGAGGGCATGATATTACTATTAAATGTTTTCGAAGCTATAGGAACTATAGCATTTGCAATATCGGGGGCACTAATAGGTATTGAAAAGAAATTAGACATATTTGGTATAAGTTTTTTATCTATAACTACAGCTTTAGGTGGAGGGATTTTTAGAGATATACTTATAGGGAACACTCCTCCAACAGCTTTTGTAAATCCACAATATATGATAGTAGCAATAATAGTGGCGCTAATAACGTATAAATTTAATAGTAAAGTGAGAAAACTACAAGGAATAATAAGTTTATGCGATAGCATAGGGTTAGCTGTTTTTACTGCAATTGGAGCTAATGCAGCATTTTCAAATGGATTTGATGCACCTTTAATAGTTGTTGCTATGGGAGTATTTACAGGCGTAGGTGGCGGAATATTAAGAGATGTATTTGTGAAAGATATTCCATTCGTATTCAGAAAAGAAGTTTATGCAGTGGCATGTCTCATAGGAGCATTAGCTTTTTATTTCGTAGAGGACATAATACCAAGAGAAGGAGCATTATATGTATGCTTTTTAATTACATTTATTACTAGAATTTTATCAATAAAATTTGATTTGAATTTGCCAGCAAAAAAAGAAGTTTTTGATAGGAAGGCAGTTTAATCTATTGACAATATAAAACTATTTGCTACAATAAGTTTATATAACTAAATATTCATGCGATGATAAAGAAAAGTACTTTATGTGAATCTTATAGAGAGATGATGGATGGTGTAAATCATTAGATTTTTTAAAGGAATGGAGCTTTTGAGCAATATTTTATGAAAGCAGGGCCTATGCCAATAAGGGTGGAACCGCGGATTTATCCGTCCCTTAATTGGTATAGCCTTTTTTATTATAAAAAATTAGGAGGTAGAAAAAATGGCAGTAGAAAAGACTATGGATAAGATAGTAGCTTTATGCAAAAATAGAGGATTTATATTCCCTGGATCAGACATATACGGTGGTCTTGCAAACTCTTGGGATTACGGTCCTTTAGGAGTTGAATTTAAAAATAATGTTAAGAAAGCTTGGTGGAAGAAATTCGTTCAAGAGAGTCCATATAATGTAGGTGTTGACTGTGCAATACTTATGAATAGAGAAGTTTGGGTGGCATCAGGACACGTAGGCGGATTCTCAGACCCACTTATGGACTGTAAGGATTGTAAAACTAGATATAGAGCAGATAAAATAGTTGAAGATCACATGACTGAAAACGGAGCAGAAGTTGCTACTGCTGATGGATGGACTAATGAGGAATTAAAGAAATATATAGATGATAATAACATCTGTTGTCCTAAATGTGGAAAGAAGAATTTCACTGACATAAGAAAGTTTAACCTTATGTTCAAGACTTTCCAAGGAGTAACAGAAGATGCTAAGTCAGAAATATATTTAAGACCAGAAACAGCTCAAGGTATATTTGTAAACTTTAAGAATGTTCAAAGATCATCGAGAAAGAAGATACCTTTTGGAATAGCTCAAATAGGTAAATCTTTCAGAAATGAAATAACTCCAGGAAACTTTACATTTAGAACTAGAGAGTTCGAACAAATGGAACTTGAATTCTTCTGTGAACCAGGAAAAGATTTAGAGTGGTTCGATTACTGGAGAAAGTATTGCTGGAACTTCTTATTAAATCTAGGAATGAATAATGAAAATATAAGAATGAGAGATCACGATAAGGAAGAGTTATCTTTCTACAGCAATGCTACATCTGATATAGAATATTTATTCCCATTTGGATGGGGAGAACTTTGGGGAATAGCTGATAGAACAGACTACGACCTTAAAAAACATATGGAACATTCAGGTCAAGATTTAAGCTATTTAGACCAAACTACAAATGAAAGATATGTGCCTTATTGTATCGAGCCATCATTAGGAGCTGATAGAGTTGCACTTGCATTCTTGGTAGAAGCTTATGATGAAGAAGAACTTGATGGAGGAAAGGATGTAAGAACTGTACTTCATTTCCATCCAGCACTTGCACCATTTAAAGCGGCTGTATTACCTCTATCAAAGAAGCTTTCAGATAAAGCAGGAGAAGTTTATGCAATGCTTAGTAAGAGCTTCCCAGTTGACTATGATGAAACTGGATCAATAGGAAAGAGATATAGAAGAGAAGATGAAATAGGAACACCATTCTGTATAACAGTAGATTTCGATACAGAGACAGACAATACAGTAACTGTAAGAGATAGAGACACAATGGAACAAATAAGATTACCAATTGATGAACTTGTAAGCTACATTAGTGAGAAAATGGAGTTTTAGTATAAGATAAATTTAAAAACAAAATTTTAGAACTAGAATTAAAAGCTGAGGACATTATGGAACTCAGCTTTTGTTTTAAATTTAAGGAGGTGTCCCATGAGTTTTAAATATTTAATGCCTACTAAATGCTATTTTGGTAAAGGTGTAGTTTTAGAATATAAGGATGAGCTAAAAAACTTTGGAGAAAAGGCTATGATAGTAACAGGGAAAAGTTCTTCAAAGAAAAACGGATCTTTAAAAGATATGGAAGAGGCTTTAAGCTTAAACAACATATCCTATATAATATTTGATGATATAGAAGAAAATCCAAGTTTAGAGACTATAGGCAGAGCAGCGGAACTAGGAAAAAAAGAAGATGTAGACTTTATAATAGGTATAGGCGGAGGATCACCAATAGATGCATCAAAAGCAATAGGGGTATTAATAAATAACGTGAACTATAGCTGTGAAGATATACTTGAAGCGCCATACCTCAAAAGTATTCCTGTAATTGCCGTGCCAACTACAGCTGGAACTGGATCAGAAGTTACACCTTATTCCATAGTAACAGATCATAAAGCTAAGACTAAGAAGAATCTAGGACAATTAATCTATCCTGAAATAGCTTTTTGTGATGCTTCTTATATGGTTGAGATGCCATATACTGTTACTGTAAATACAGGAATAGATGCATTTTCTCATCTTGCAGAGGCTTACCTTAATAGCAATGCAAATATTATGTCAGATATATATTGTGAGAAAGGTCTTAAAATTTTTGGAGAATGTCTTCCTAAATTTTTAAGTGGAGAGTTAGATTTAAAGCTTAGAGAAGACCTTATGATGGTTTCAACATTAGGGGGAATGGCTATAACTCAAACAGGAACTTCTCTTCCACATGGCATGGGATATCATTTGACTTACTTTAAAGGCATGGCGCATGGAATGGCAAATGGGATACTTTATGAAGAGTATCTTAAAGTATTTAAAGATAAAACAAGGGTTAATGAACTTCTTTCATTTATAGGGGTGAATTCTATAGAGGAATTGGGAGAAAAGTTCAGGAATATTTTAAAATGGAATGGTATTGTGACAGAAGAAGAAATTTTAAGTTATGCTAAGTCTATAGCTTGCAATAAAGGAAAATTAAAAAATCATCCGGAAGAAATAACGGAGAAAGAGTTGTATAATATTTATTATAGAAGTTTAATTAAATAGAATTATATTGGACGTATCAATCATGTGATAAAGTTTTAGGGGAGTTTAAAAACAAGCATATATGATAAGAATTATCATAAGAAATAATTTAGTATAATATAATATAAGAAATTAAGGGGCAATATGTAGGAGGAATAAATGAAACGAGACTTTAGAGAATTTAAAGATTTTATAAAAGGTTCTAAGGTAGCAGTAGTTGGTATAGGTATAAGCAATTTACCTCTAATAAATTTTCTTGTTAAGCTTGGTGCTGATGTCACTGCCTTCGATAGAAAAGATGAAAGAGATTTAGGAGCGACTTCTGATAATCTTAAATCTATAGGGGTTAAATTATGCTTAGGACAACGATATTTAGATGGACTTACAGGATTTGAAGTTATTTTCAAAACACCAGGAATGAGGATAGATAGCCCTGCCTTAGTTAAGGCAAAAGAAGAAGGAGCAAAGATTACTTCTGAGATGGAAGAATTTCTTAAATATTGTCCTGCTAAAGTTTATGGAGTTACTGGAAGTGACGGTAAAACTACAACGACCACAATAATCTCAAAACTTTTGACAGCAGAAGGGTATAAAACATGGGTTGGAGGCAATATAGGAGCTCCTTTATTTGCAAATATAGAAGATATTAAACCTGAAAATAAAGTAGTTTTAGAATTGTCATCTTTCCAACTTATGACTATGGATGTATCTCCGGAAGTAGCTATAATAACCAACTTAAGTCCAAATCACCTTGATATGCATAAAAATATGAATGAATATATTGAATCTAAAAAGAATATTTTTAAATATCAAGATAAGAATTCATTGCTTATATTAAATAGGGAAAATGACATAACTTATAGCTTTATAAAGGAAGCAAAAGGAAATGTTGAACTTTTCTCAAATACAAGAGTTCTAGAAGATGGAGCATTTTTGAAAAATGATATGCTTTTTATAAAAGGAACTGAAGTATGCAGCAAAAATGATATACGTATAAAAGGAGATCATAATGTTCAAAACTATTTGGCAGCATTTTTGGCAGTAAAGGATGATGTGTCAAAGGAAACTATGAAAAATGTAGCTATGAATTTTAATGGGGTTGAGCACAGAAATGAATTCATAAGAGAAGTTGAAGGCGTAAAATACTACAACGACTCTATTGGATCAAGTCCAACAAGAACTTTGGCTACAATAAGTGTCTTTGAAGAACCAGTTATACTTTTAGCTGGAGGATATGATAAGAAGATACCATTTGAAACTTTAGCTCAAAATGGATATAGTCATATAAAGACATTAATACTTATGGGTCATACAAAAGAGAAGATAAAGAAGGTTTTTGATGATTTAAGAAATGAAAAAGGAATAAATATTCCTATATATATAGTAGAAAATCTTGAAGAAGCTTTATTAAAAGCAAAGGAAATATCAAAGAGTGGAGACTCAGTTGTTCTTTCTCCTGCTTGTGCAAGCTTTGATGCTTTCCCTAACTTTGAGGTGAGAGGAAATAGATTTAAGGAATTAGTAAATAAACTTTAATAAAAAAAATCCTATGTGAATGAGCACATGGGATTTTCTTACTTTTAAGAAAATGTAGAAGAAAAAGTACAATAAAGTAATTAAAAAAGAAATTCACAAGATTTTAAACTTAATTAAAGATCTTGTGGATTAAGTGTTTTTATTGAATATTTGAAAATGGACTATTTTTAAGTTCTTCTGGAGTGGCTATATCAGATTCTTTAACTTCAGGAATATCAATTTTAGAATCATAGGCATTTATAATCATTTCAGTACTGCAATCCGCAGATTCATTTCCAATATTTATCTTGAATTTAATTTCTGTATAAATAGGAACGTAGTCTTTATTTATATAAGTATCAATAGTCATATCACTTACTTTTAGTGAATCAAACATTTCCTTTGTAGCAGGATCATTTGAAAGATCAGAGCCACTTTCAGAAAAAGAATCTTTAATAGCGGATTTTAAAACGTTATTTAATTCATCACTGTTAAGGGATAGAGAAAGCTGATCTAAAGATTGCTCTGAGCCATTAATTGTTTTTTTTGCTTTTGTAAGTTTGGTGTTATTTTTCTTGGCTTCATCAAATGCAACTTTAAAAATATTATTGTACTCTGAAGAAGAATTTGAAAAATTAGATTTTGAAGCGGTTTTTAAAAATTCCTTGCCTTCTTCAGAATCCGTCATATCTATATACTTAGGAAATATATCATTGAATTTAACAAATATCTTTTCTTGAGAAGCATTCATTGTCATGCTGAGCTTCATAATCATTATATCCATAGAAAAATCTGCATAAAATTTAGATTCTTTTGGAATAGCTTTGGCATTTATTTTCATAGTTATAGGAGAAGAGTTGGGAATTGTACAAGAAAGATTTAACGATTCATCTATGTTTTCTATAGAGTTTAGCTTATCTAATGTAGAGTTCAAAATTTCCTCTGTAGATTTTTGTCCGCAAGATGCAAGAAAGAAGATGCAAAGAAAAGCGGAAAATAAACAAATTATTTTTTTCTTCATAATAGAATTACCTCCAAAATATCATAATTAAATTAATTATAACATGTGAAATTTCTGAAAACAATGTTAACATAAAAATACGCTGCCTGGTGTGTCTTTATTAGAATAAATTAGAATTAGTGAGGAAATAAAAGAAATAATAGTATAAAATTATTATGTTATACATATTATATATATATGGGTTAAAAAAACATGATATTATATAAATCGTTCCAGCGAACACAACATCGCAGGACAAAATCAACCAAGAAAAATTCTTTTAAAAAAGAAAAAAAGTGGTTGACAAAAACAAGTTAAAGTGATAAACTTTAATAGTCGCTTGAGGGCGACAAGGTCTTTGAAAATTAAACAGAGTAAGAAATAAGTTT
>ERZ781272.371-NODE-371-length-36430-cov-5.376632_pt1 | contig 36430 bp, 31 predicted proteins | sample MGYA00375850_ERZ781272 | MGnify/ENA primary metagenome ERZ781272 (study PRJEB29790, sample SAMN06051246) | human gut metagenome | host: Homo sapiens | place: USA: Cincinnati, Ohio | collected 2013-06-21 | study: EMG produced TPA metagenomics assembly of the Gut...
AGTTATGCTTCCGCTGATTTCCACTTTCCGTGATGTGGGAAAATTTTTGGGAATTCCGATGCTGCAGTCCCTGCCGGGTATTATTTTTGCATACTGCGGATTTGGCGGGGCTATGACGGTGTTTATTCTTACCGGATTCATCAAAGGTATTCCGTATGAATTGGAAGAGGCAGCGGCTATTGACGGATGCTCACCGGAAGGAACCTTCTTCCGTATCATCTTCCCGCTTCTGAAACCGGTTATCATGACAGTAACCATCCTGAATGGTATGTGGATTTGGAATGACTATCTTCTTCCATCGCTTATGCTTGGCCAGAATGGTAAAATTAAGACCCTTCCGGTTGCAGTTCAGGCTTTTGTGGGCTCATACGTAAAACAGTGGGATCTGATCCTTACCGCAGCACTTCTTGCTATGATACCGATGATTGTCGTGTTCCTGATTGGTCAGAAACAGATTATGAATGGTATGGTAGAGGGTGCGATCAAATAATAGCAGCGATTATACAAAAACCGGGAAGTACACAGATGTATTTCCCGGTTATCTTTTTTCAGCGCCTTGCTATTCCACAGTGAGGGTTTTCGTTATAGCTCAAGGACTACCGCCTGATATCCCCCTAAGGTGATTTCTTTTTCTGTGCCTTCAATTGCTGTTAAGTTGTTCAGAACCGCCTTCTTATACGGCGCGTCCAGCCTGATCGTCTGTGGTTCCTTCTGGAAGTTTGCCGCCGCCAGAAGTGTCTGGCCTTCCACAGAGCGTGTGTATGCCATCAGGTTGTGGCGGTCTGTAAAAAGCGGAGTTGTAGTTCCGTAAACAACGGCTTCCTTGTACTCCGGGTTTTTGCGGAGGGCAATCAGGGCACGGTAATACTGATATACGGAATCAGGATCGTTCCGCTGGCTCTCCAGGTTAATAGTAGTATAGTTCGGATTTACGCGCAGCCAGGGAGTAACCTCAGAGAAGCCGGCATTTTTACCTGAATTCCACTGGAATGGCGTTCTGGCATTGTCGCGGCTGAAGCGTGCTACAGCCTTCAGTGCTTCTTGCGGGGTGAATCCTGCATCCAGGGCAACCTGGTATTCATCCAGTGTGGAAATGTCGTCTACCTCGTCAATGGAATTAAATTGCACGTTTTCCATACCGATTTCCTGGCCCTGATATATAAAAGGAAGTCCTTTTAGCATAAACATCATGGTTGCCAGAGCTTTTTTGCTGGTGTCGTTCACATCGCCTTCCGGTATGTAGCGGCTGACACCGCGGGGCTCATCATGGTTTTCGATGATGTTGGAATAGAAGCCGACTCCTTCGGATTTTGTCTGTGCCGCAAAAGTACAGTTACGGTAATCGTCGGGTGTAATCCATTCACAGTCATACCAGCCTTTATCGCTGCTTCCCCAGACATTGGGGCTGAAGTCATACATTGTGGAGAAATAACCGTTTTCTCCGATGAATTCGGGAAGCTGGTCCTCTCTTTCGTTGAACACTTCTCCTGCGGTAAATGCACCGTATACGTTAAAGCAGCGGTCGCGCATTTCACCAAGGAAATCACCGATGCCAACTGCATCCGAAAGCATGTTCTGAGCCTTGCTCATGCCGTCTGAGCGGTCAACCGGGTAGTCCTTCCATGGAAGGGCTTTTTTGATGTTGATAATTGCGTCAATACGGAAACCGGCAAGGCCTTTTTCCAGCCACCAGTTAATCATTTTGTAGATTTCTTCGCGCATCTCCGGGTTTTCCCAATTTAAATCCGGCTGTTTTTTATGGAAAAGATGAAGATAGCATTTGTCCGGATGACCGGGAAGCGGTTCCCAGGCGCTGCCGCCGAAATAAGAACGCCAGTTGCAGGGAACCTTGCCCTCCTTCATATCTTCGATATAGAAGAATCTGCCGTATTTGCCCTCCGGGTCTTCACATGCTTTTTGGAACCATTCGTGTTCGTCGGAGCAGTGGTTAACCACCAGGTCCATTACGACGCCGATGCCGCGTTTTTTTGCTTCGGCAATCAGCTCGTCCATGTCGTCCATAGTACCGAAGCGGGGGTCAATATTATAATAATCGGAAATATCATAACCCTGATCTGCCAGCGGAGAGCAGTAAATTGGAGAGAGCCATACAATGTCTATACCCAGCTCCTTTAAATAATCTAATTTGCTGATTACGCCCTGCAAATCTCCGATACCGTCCTGATTGGTATCACAAAAGCTTTTCGGATAAATTTGATAGGCTACTTTATCATGCCACCATTTTCTTTGCATAGTATATACCTCCGTTATTGCCGGCATTTGGAAATTATATCCGCTGCCGTTTTCTGAATCGTATTAACAGTATAATTATTTTTAGCAGAAATATCTTCTTTAAAAATGACAAAAAAATACGTTATTTTGACTTTTGGAGATATATTCAAAATCGTGAGTTTTGTTTCCGGTACTGCAGAGGCGTGCAGTCGCAATATTTCCGGAAAGCATGCATAAAATTTCCAAGATTGTTGAATCCGCATTCAAGACAAATTTCCATTACGGAAGAATCCGTGTTTGTTAAAAGCCGGCAGGCGTTTTTAATACGCAGCTCATTCAGATATCCAATGGGGGATTTGCCGATGATTTTTTTGAAAAAACGGCAAAAATACTGCTCATTCATATTTACGTGATCTGCAATATCCCGGATGTAAAGCTTTTCTGAAGCGTTCGCTTCCATATAGGAGAGGGCGTGCTTGATTGTTGCGATGCGACGGTCAGTCGCAGGTACTGTGGTTGCGGCATCAAAGAGCTGATGCTCTGCAAGAAGAGCAAGGATATTATACAGCGCCGCTTTGATACGGGTGTATTTTATGGGGCTTTTGACAGCATATTGCGCCTGGTATGCAGTGGGATTTGCAGCTCCATCAAAAGAAGAGGAGATGCGGCAAAATTCATCCTTTAATTCTGGAAAGCAGGGATGATTATGGGAGATCATCCGGGGAAAACGAATGGTTTGTTCTGTCAATGGCTGAATGATATGGCTCTGTACGGGGTCGCTTTCCCGGAAGCACAGACTGCACAGGGAAAAAACCAGTGCTTTTTCTTCAAACCTGTTTTCGGCATAAATATAGTGAAGCTCCTCGCTTTGGATAAAGAAGAAGCATTCCTCCGCAATATTATATGTTTGCATGTTCACTTCCAACTGAAAATTTCCTTCTATAAAGTAGATGATTTCCAGCTCTTCATGCCAGTGGTGCTTTACCTGGAAAAATGCTTTGGCTGGGGCAAACATATTACTATCCATATAAAAAGCACAGGGAAAATCCTGTGTTCCATGATTCGTGTTTTCTTTAAACGGGATGGTATCTGTATATTTCATATGTCCTCCGAAATGTTTTCGTTCTTCACTGCTCATTAAGTAAATGATATGTGCGTTATTATATCATTAATAAGAGCAAAATGCTACAGGGGCAGGAATGCTTGCCCCAAGAATATGAGCATACATGAGGCGGTTCGAATTGTTTATTGGCAGTTCCTTAGTATAAATTGGAAATCATCTTGTTTTTGTGCGGGTTTTATATTAATATTAAGTTGTACAAAAGTGAGGTAAAAAGAATGCGAAATGCCAAATATACAATTACGGATGTTGCGAAAATGCTGGATGTATCCCGTGCTACTGTATCAAGAGCATTGAGCGGCGCTCCCGGCGTAGGTCCTGAATTACGCAAAAAGATTATAGATTTTGCTGATGAAATCGGATATAAGCCGAATCCTGTGGCGCAAAGCTTAAGTAAGGGAAAAATGAAAACAATAGGGCTGATATATGGAGACGTAAGGAACCCGTTTTATGCAGAGCTGACGTATTATATTCAAAAGGGGTTTAATGAATTTCATCAGAAAGCATGTGCGGCAATAAAAGCAGGAAAATTTAAAGATGAAATTCTTCCGGTGGAGCTGAAGGATATTGACATGGTTGAGATTAACGAAGCATTTGCAAGCCACGCATATGCAGTGGCAAGAGATTTGGGACTTGATAGGGAGAAAGTGAATATATACGGCGGCGGGCAGGGCATCTCCATGTATTTCACAAAATGTGAAGCATAAATATGAAAAATAATGGACGGAAATCTTATGCTGAAAGTTTACAATATTCCGGCATAGGATTTCCGTTTTTTGCCAATACTGTAATCACAGGCATTTCATAAGCACAGATGAAAGGAGATTACGAAATGGCAGTAGATTTTAAAAACAGTGAGACAAAGGATAACCTGATGAGAGCATTTGCGGGGGAAAGTCAGGCAAGGAATCGATATACCTTTGGAGCGGAGCAGGCGCGTAAAGACAATCAGCAGGCGCTTGCTCAGGTGTTTTTATATACCGCAGATCAGGAGAAGGCCCATGCAAAGGTTTTTTATAAACACCTGAAGGAATTGTCCGGTGAGACGATTCATGTCGACGGCGGTTACCCTGTGGACATTACGGAAGATCTCGCAGAATTGCTCCGTATGGCGCAGCATAATGAATATGAAGAGCATGATGATGTCTATCAGCGGTTTGGAGATAAGGCCAGGGAAGAAGGCTTTGAAGAGGTTGCACGCTCTTTCCATTGGATTGCGGAGATTGAGAAGCTGCATGGCGACAGATTCGGGAAATTTGCAGAATGGCTGGAGAAAAACCAGCTTTATGTGTCTGACGTAAAGACAGGCTGGATTTGTCTGAACTGTGGATTTGTGTGTGAAACAAATCAGGCCCCGATGAAATGTCCGGTGTGTGAGCATGACAGAGGATATTTCGTTCGTCTGGAGCTGTCTCCGTTTTACGGGCATTGATGAGAAACCGCAGCAGAACAGAAATTTGCAATTGTAAATTTTGTTCTGCTGCGGTTTTTTTACGTGGATTTTACGAAAACGGGATTTTGGATTTTACATTTGATTTTTATACTGGGTGTTGTAGTTAAGGCAGCGAAAGAAATACGGGCCGTGAAAAGGAGCCGTTTGTTTCGCGGAGAATCAGTCATTCAGAAAAGAGGAGAATTTATTATGAAAAAAAGAATGGTAAGTATTTTGACAGCAGCAGTTATGGGAGCATCTGTATTTGCAACAGCAGTAAATGCGGCACCAGGCGGTGCGATCACCGTAGTTTCCCGCGAGGATGGTTCCGGTACCAGAGGTGCGTTTATTGAGCTGTTCGGAATCGAAGAAAAGGTCGGAGACGAAAAGGCAGATATGACGACGGAAGAGGCCAGCATCACCAACAGCACCTCCGTTATGATGACAACCGTAGCGGGAGATGAAAATGCCATTGGTTACATTTCACTTGGCTCTTTGAATGATACGGTAAAAGCAGTGAAGATCGACGGTGCGGAGGCAAGTGCAGAAAATGTCGCAAATGATACATATAAGGTATCCCGCCCGTTCAATATCGTAACCGGTGAGGAGATCAGCGATACAGCACAGGATTTTATCAATTATATCATGAGTGCAGAAGGCCAGCAGATCATCGAGGACAACGGCTATATTAAGGAAGACAGTGAAGCGGCCGGTTATGAGGCTTCCGGTGCTTCCGGGAAGGTGGTTGTGGCTGGTTCCTCTTCCGTGGCACCGGTTATGGAAAAATTAAAAGAAGCGTATGAAGCAGAAAATAAGGATGTAGCTGTGGAAGTGCAGCAAAGTGATTCCACCACCGGTGTAAATTCCGCGGCAGAGGGAATTTGTGATATCGGTATGGCATCCCGTGAACTGAAGGAGGAGGAGAGCGCTCTGGGCCTGACCGCACAGGTAATTGCAAGGGATGGCATTGCAGTTATTGTCAATAACGCAAATGATATTGATGAGCTGAGCAGCGAACAGGTAAAATCAATCTTTACAGGCGAGACAACAGAGTGGGAAGCACTGGCAGAATAAAAGGCTGAGAAAAGGGCGGGGGCTCCGGTACGCGGGCCCCTCTGTACATAGAGATAGAAAGGTATCAGATATGAATCATATGAAGGAAAAAGGAATGAAAATGATATTTATGATTGCTGCCTGTACCTCTGTATTGGCGGTGTTTCTGATCTGTTTGTTTTTGTTTGCAAACGGAATTCCGGCAATCGGCAGGATTGGGCCGTTGGAGTTTTTGTTTGGAACCACATGGAAACCCTCCAACAATAAATTTGGAATATTTCCGATGATTATTGCCAGCATTTATGTAACGGGCGGAGCAATCCTGGTTGGCGTTCCGGTTGCACTGTTTACCTCTGTTTTTATGGCCCGGTATTGTCCGGAGAAAATATACAGGCCATTGAAGGCGGGAATTGAATTGATGGCGGGTGTTCCTTCTATCGTATACGGTTTTTTCGGACTGATTCTTCTGGTGCCCCTGATTCGTGAGCTGTTCAAAGGAACGGGAAGCAGTATGCTGGCAGCTTCTCTGCTTCTGGGGATGATGATCCTGCCCACAATTATCGGACCTACGGAATCAGCGCTGCGCAGTGTTCCGGAAAGTTATTATGAAGGCTCACTGGCTCTGGGCGCCACAAAAGAGAGAAGTATTTTTTGTGTGATGCTTCCGGCTGCAAAATCAGGAATTCTGGCAGCAGTAGTACTGGGTATCGGCCGTGCCATAGGGGAAACCATGGCTGTGATCATGGTAGCGGGCAATCAGGCGAGAATGCCCGCCGGACTTTTGAAGGGTGTGCGTACAATGACTGCGAATATCGTTACAGAAATGGGCTATGCGACCGGACTTCACAGAGAGGCGCTCATTGGAACGGCAGTGGTACTGTTTGTATTTATTTTGATCATTAATTTAAGTCTTTCTTTATTGAACAGGAGGGCAGAGCATGCAGACTAATATTGCGGCGGCAGATACAACAGCGGGAGTAGAAAAAAGAAATGAAACTGCCTCTTTGGACCAGCTGCGTTCTTATTTCAGACACCCGGGTTCCGGAATTCTGGCTTTGCTGACCGGATTGGCGGCGGCAGCAACCTTTGCCATGCTGCTGTTTCTGGTAATTTATATTCTGGTGAAGGGGATTCCCTATCTGACACCAGGCTTATTCAGCCTGGAATATACGTCGGAGAACGTGTCTCTGATCCCTTCACTGATCAACACCTTTATCATGACCGTGGTTTCACTGGCGGTTGCTGCGCCCCTGGGAATTTTTGCCGCAATTTACCTGGTGGAATATGCAAAAAAGGGCAACCGGCTGGTAGGAATCATTCGAATCACAGCGGAAACGCTTTCCGGAATTCCGTCCATCGTATATGGCCTGTTCGGGCTTTTATTCTTTGTGACAACGCTTAAGTGGGGAATGTCTCTTCTTGCCGGAGCCTTTACACTTGTGATTATGGTCCTGCCGTTAATTATGCGCACCTCAGAGGAGGCGCTGAAGGCGGTACCGGATTCTTATAGAGAGGCCAGCTTTGGGCTGGGCGCAGGAAAGCTTCGGACCATTTTTACGATTGTACTTCCCTGTGCAGTACCGGGGATTCTGGCGGGTATTATTTTGGCGATTGGACGTATCATCGGTGAAACTGCTGCGCTTCTTTATACCGCAGGTACCGTTGCGCAGGTTCCGGGCAGCCTTATGGGTTCCGGACGTACCCTGGCGCTTCATATGTATGTTCTTTCCAGTGAAGGTCTTCATATGAATCAGGCATCTGCGACTGCAGTAGTGATTCTGTTATTTGTATTGGTGGTGAACGGACTGTCCGGTATGGCTGCCAGGAGAATTGCGAAAGGATAAAAAAGAGGTATGAACGAAAAAACAAAAATTGCTGTGGAAGATATGGAGCTGTATTACGGCAGCTTTCATGCGTTGAAAAATATCAATATGAATATTCCGGAAAAAAAGATTACGGCTTTTATCGGACCCAGCGGATGCGGCAAATCAACCCTTCTGAAATCACTGAACAGGATGAATGATCTGGTAGAGGGATGTAATATCACAGGAAAGGTGCTGTTGGATCAGGAGGATATTTACGGTGATATGGATGTAAACCTTCTGCGTAAAAGGGTGGGCATGGTATTTCAGAAGCCGAACCCGTTTCCAATAAGCATTTATGACAACATTGCCTACGGGCCGCGAACACACGGTGTAAGGTCTAAGATAAAGCTGGATGAGATCGTGGAGAAATCCCTCCGTGATGCGGCCATTTGGGATGAGGTGAAGGACAGATTGAAAAAGAGTGCCCTCGGCATGTCCGGCGGACAGCAGCAGAGGCTTTGTATCGCCAGAGCTCTTGCCGTACAGCCGGAGGTTCTTCTTATGGATGAGCCGACCTCTGCCCTGGACCCTATTTCCACTTCCCGGATTGAGGAGCTGGCAGTAGAATTAAAAAAAGATTATACGATTGTCATTGTTACGCATAATATGCAGCAGGCCACCCGCATTTCAGATAAAACAGCGTTTTTCCTTTTGGGAGAAGTGGTGGAATATGACAATACGGATAAACTGTTTTCCATGCCGGGCGATAAGCGGACGGAAGATTATATTACGGGGAGGTTCGGTTGATATGGCAACACGTTTTGAACGGCAGTTGGAATCGCTGCATGTACAGATGATTGCTATGGGCAATCTTTGTGAAAAGGCAATTTCCCTTTCTGCAAAAGCAATTCAGGGAAAAAGTGAGGATTATGCGGATATGGTATTTGAAGCGGATCGGGAAATCGATGAAAAAGAACGGGAGATTGAGACGCTTTGTATGCGGTTATTGCTTCGTCAGCATCCGGTAGCCGGTGATCTCCGGGAGATTTCCGCAGCGCTGAAGATGATTTCCGATATGGAGCGGATCGGTGATCAGGCGGCAGATATCGCAGATTTATCCCTGTATGTGGATAAAAGCATTGTGCAGGTTCCGGCTGAGATTGGAGAGATGGCCGCGATTACCGTAAATATGGTGACAGGCAGCGTCACAGCCTTTGTCAATGCAGACCTGGCCCTCTGCCGAAAGGTCATTCTGGATGATGATCATGTTGACCAGGCATTTAATCAGGTGAAGGAAAGGCTTGCGGACCTGATCTGTCGGGATAGTCTGGATGCAAAGGCCGGACTGGATCTTTTGATGACGGCCAAGTATATGGAACGCATCGGCGATCATGCAGTGAATATTGCAGAGTGGGTCGAATATTCCATAACCGGAGAGCACAGGAACCATGAGCATCAGCTTGGGGCCATCAGGTAGTCAGTGTCTTCCTGCTATTGGACGGCAGAGGGAAGCATTTTTGGGTATCTGCATATGATTGTAAGGATACCTTCCTTAAGCTCTGCGCACATGCTGCCCTGCATTTGTTCTGTAAGGAGCCTGGCTACGGTCATGCCCAGGCCGCTTTTGGGGGAGGTACGGGCATTGTCGGCAGTAAAAAACGGATCAAAAAGATGTTCGGCATCTTCCTTTGTAAGGTAGGGAGCCGGATTGGAGCAGGACAGAAGGATTTCGTTTTCTGTTTCGGTTAAGGAAATTTCTGCTTTGCTGCTGCCGTATTTCAGGATGTTAAAGGTCAGGTTGTGCAGAATCCGGCTAAGGGCGTTTTTGTCGGCCCGAACCATAACCGGATGGTCCCCGAGAGAAGGGGACAGGCGGATTCCCTTTGTTTCAAATTCCTGATAAAAGGACAGCAGGTGCTCCTGAAGCAGCAGCCTGAGGTCCAGAGCTTCCATATGAAGCTTCAGTTCATGGTTTGTGAGCCTTGTGTATTCATAGAGCTGAGTGATAAGCGTATTCAGGTGTTTGGAACGTTTCCGGACAATATCGAGGTATTCGCTCTGCTCCTGAGTAAGCGTTTCATCTTCCATTAATTCCAGATAACCCAGAATGCTCGTGAGAGGCGTGCGCAGGTCGTGGGAAATATTGGTGATTTCCTGCTTGACATCCTGCTCATGCTTTTTTTGTGCATAGCTTCTGGAAAAGGACTGGGTGAGATACCGGTTGATCTCCTCGGCAAGCAGTTCCAGTTCCTTATCTGGTACGGGAATCTGTAAATGACGATGCACAGGTTCCTCCCGGTTCATTTCCTTCAATTCCAGGGTCATGGTATGAATAGCTCTGTGCAGGGAGCGGAGGCGCAGAAGCAGATATAAGATCAGGATTCCGGAAATAATGATGAAAATCGTTTTAAGCATATGCACCTCCTGTTTGAACAATGCCGAAGCCCTTGTCAGCGGATTTCGCGTTTCTGCATCCAGTAAATGCCGATGGCAGTAAACAATATGGTGTGGAGAATACCAATGATATAGCATTGTGCCATTCCGGAGGCGGTATCCCAGAAGAAAGCCGCTTCCGGCTGGGCACAGAGCATATTATGCGGGCTGTATCGCCAGAGAGCATTTAGCTTTGGAAGCTTAAATCCGATCAGTTGGAATACTTCCGGAAGCACATAAATGATACCCATGGCAGATAAAACCCCCTTCCAGCTTGAACCGCAGTTTATAAATAAGCAGAAGCAAATGGACAGGCAGGCCACAGCAGCAAAGGAAGAGGTCATCATAGGAAAAAATTCTAATCCCAGGCTGGTCTGAAGATGAAACTGCTTTGAAAACTGCCTCATACAGATAATTGCGGTAAGCATGATTCCCGCCAGTACAAGGACGGTACCCAGGTAAGCCCTGTTGCGCCGGATGTGATAGTATTCACTTCTCATATAATTAAGCATATTCTTTTCCTCCCATAAGATTCATGTAATAATCCTCTAAAGTGACTGCATGGGATACAAGGGATTTCAGCGCAATCCCTTTGGAAACGGTGATTCTGGCAATTTCCTCCTCGCATCCTGCAGCATGGAAAATGTGAATGTGCCCGTTGGGATGCACCTGATAATCGGTAAGGCACAGGTCCTTTTCGAGGACTACGCACATCTGCTTCACATCGCCTACCTGCGGTTTTTCATATCATTCTCATTCCTTCTGTTATTTTGTAAAGTACAGGAAGTCCGCGCAAGGTCTTTGGGAGCCTCCGATCAGCTTATTCATGACCTTTCCGTTGTAATATAAAGTGGAGGAGCCGCCTCCATCCAGATTATAGGCATATCTGCAGCCGTAGGACTGGAAGATGTTTACCATATCCCAGTGATTCAGGCCGCTGTAATTGCCGGTATCAGTCACAAGCAGCACATAGTCGTTAGGCTTTACCATGCCGATGGCGGTTCTTGGATAATATTTGGAGGTTTCGCTCCATGCAGGCTGGGCTTTGCCATCCCTGATCAGGACAGGCCCGAAATTGTAGGTGTCCTTCACGCCTGCCCTGAGAAGGTCCTTCCCCATCAATCCCTGACGGGGCGTGTAAATGGTCCCGTCCTTTTTGACAGCCATGACACTGTAGCTGGTCATATAATCGCCGTAAATTTTACCGTTTTTGATACACATCCCCAGCGGTGAGGGCTTACCCGATCCGTAGTCAAAGGCGCTTCCGTTGATACCGATGATGCCTTTGTTGGAGGAAACTGCGCCGGAGGTGGTCTGCCTGGTGCCGCCGTAGGTTCCGTAGGAAAGGGCTGATTTTAATTGGGATGCCTTACTTGTGCGTACATGCGCCACCCAATAGGAAACCCCGTGGGCCGTCTTTTTGCGAAGCCCGATGCTCAGGTTTGCACTTTTGTATGTATAGGTGTTCCCGTTTTGGCTGACCGTTGGTTTCGCCTGCTTTTTGGAAATCCGCTGACCGCTGCCATTGACGTAATAATTTCCGATCCATTTATTTTTTGCCATGGCGCCGGTGGATTTGTCAAAGTAATAATAATATTTGCCGATTTTTACCCAGCCCTTTGCCATAGTGGAATTGCTGAGGAAGTAATAGCGTTTGCCTTTGTAGGTCAGCCATTGCTTCGCTATCGCTATGCCGGATTTATTGAAATAATATTTGTACCTGGTTCCGGTAGCCCAGCGGTTTCGGAACATTGCCCCGTTTTTGCGGTTATAGTAATATTTGTTGCCCGAGCGCTTCATCCATCCGGTGAAGCGTTTGCCGCTGGCAGTACTGTAATAATAATACCCCCTGTATTTAAAGGAACCGCAGATCAGCCTGCCTTTGGAATTGTAGAAATAGTAATCGCTGCCGATTTTGCGCCATCCGGTTTTTTTGGATGTGAGGCTGACGGTGGTATTGGATGCCTTTACATAGGCATACGCATGGACGGTGGCGGTGCTTCCGAGAAGGAGGAGAACCAGCAGGAGCAGCGGTGCGGTACAGCGTAATAATCTTTTCTTTTTCATAAATATCCTTTCTTTTATATATATTTAATTAATGAAATTTCTGATTAAATATGGTAATATCTAGTATATCACAAATGAAAGGGATTTTTGTAAAAAAATCCGGAAAGAGAGGGAGAGGGATATGAGCAGTAACGAAAAGTACACGGCAACCCCTTACGATCTGGACGGAAGACCGCCTTTGGGGCTGGCGATTCCGCTAGGTCTGCAGCATGTACTTGCCATGTTTGTGGGAAATCTGACACCGCTTCTGATTATCACGGGAGTGTGCGGAATTGAAGCAGGCGGAAGTCTGCAGATTGCACTTTTGCAGAATGCGATGCTGATTGCCGGAATTGTGACTTTGGTACAGGTTTTTACGATCGGGCCGGTTGGAGGGAAGCTTCCGATTGTTATGGGAACCAGCTCCGGTTTTATCGGTGTGTGCCGAAGTGTCGGCGCTGCCATGGGAGGCAGCGTCACCGCATACGGTGCGATTCTGGCTGCTTCCTTTATCGGCGGTCTGTTTGAAACGGTATTGGGAAGCTTTTTGAAGCCGCTTCGTAAATTCTTTCCATCTGTAGTAACCGGTACGGTGGTATTATCCATCGGACTTTCTTTGATTTCTGTTGGAATCGGCTCCTTTGGCGGCGGCAGCACGGCGCCGGATTACGGTTCTCTGGAAAATCTGTTCGTCGGCGCAGTGGTCCTGGTCGTGATCATTGTACTGAAGCACGGCACAAAGGGATTTACCAGCTTCTCTTCGATTCTGATCGGTATCATCGCAGGATATATTCTGGTTGGAATTATGGCAATGCTCCTTCCGACTACCTTTACCTATGTGGATGACGCCGGCGCAACAGTGGAAGCAACCAAGGCATGGGTGCTGAACTGGAGTAAGGTTGCCGATGCACCGTGGTTTGCGATTCCCCAAATTATGCCTGTCAAATGGGTATTTGATTTGAAGGCCATCATCCCGATTGGCATCATGTTTATTGTAACAGCCGTAGAAACCGTAGGTGATATTTCCGGTATTACAGAGGGCGGACTTGGAAGAGAGGCAACAGACAAAGAGCTGGCAGGCGGCGTAATGTGCGATGGGCTTGGCTCCTCCTTCGCTGCACTGTTCGGTGTTCTGCCGAATACCTCTTTCAGCCAGAATGTGGGTCTTGTGGCAATGAATAAGGTTGTCAACCGTTTCTCTATTGGAATCGGCGGTATTTTCCTGATTGCCTGCGGACTGTTTCCGAAGCTGGCAGCATTGATTTCCATTATGCCGCAGAGTGTTCTCGGCGGCGCGGCAGTTATGATGTTCTCATCCATTGTTGTCAGCGGCATTCAGTTGATTACAAAGTGGCCGGTAACTCCGAGAAACGTGACCATCGTTTCTGTGGCGCTTGGCCTTGGATACGGACTTGGCGCCAACACGGCTGTGCTGGCTCATCTTCCCGAAAGTGTCAGCCTGATTTTCGGCGGTTCCGGTATTGTTCCGGCGGCGCTGCTTGCAATTCTTCTGAACGTGGTTCTGCCGCCGGATGAAAAATCCGAGGTGGAGCTTGCAGAAGAAATCCTGGCGCAGAAGAAGCAGGGCAAAAAATAACAAGTGAATCCGTAAATAAAAAGGAGACAGTACATTGCGGAATGTATGGTCTCCTTTTTGCTGCCGGGCTTTCATGGTTCTATGCACCCTCGTAACGACAGTGCTTCAAGGGAAAGCAGAGGTTTTAGTAATCCGTTTTGTGGTAGAAACGCCCGTTGATATAGTCGGTTTTTATGATGTTTACGAATGCGGTCGGATCGGTTTCCCTTACCTTTTTTACCAGAATTTTGGCTTCATCTCTGGATACCACGGAATACAGCATGCTGGTAGCCTCATCCGTATAACAGCCCTTTCCTTCCAGGCGTGTGGCACTGTGATTTGTCAAATGGGAAATTTCCTCATATACTTCATCCGGCTTCCGGGTAATAATAAACAGCGTATGTTTTTTATATCTCTGGTGCAGCATCTGTACCACCTGTGTGGAGGTAAACTGGAAGATGATGGAATACAGAGCCTTGTCCCAGCCGAACAGGAGTCCGGCCGCAACCAGCATGAAGGCATTTCCGCACAAAATGTAATTCCAGATATCCCGATCGCTTTTTTCGGAGAAATAAATTGCAATAAAATCTGTACCGCCGCTGCAGGTATTTCCGATCAGGCAGAGACTGGCGGCAAGGCCGTTAATCAGCCCTCCGAAGATGCTGATGAGCAAAGTGTCATAGGTAATCGGCTGAACCGGAATGATATCTGTCAGGATGCTGGACAGCACAATCACGCAGCAGGCGCTTAAGGTAAATTTTCTGCCGATAAATTTCAGACCGATAGAGATCGGAATTGCATTTAAAAGGATGTTGATCAGAGTATAGGGGACCTCTATTCCCATGAACTGATCAAAAATACTCTGCAGAAGAAGGGTCAGTCCGTTGAAGCCGCCGGGATATAAGCCGCCTGCCCTTACAAAGGTTTTGATGTTTACGGCGAAAATAACCGCCGCCAAAACGGCACAGCCGTAGCGTTTTGTTTCTCGCTTGAATTTGATGTTTTCCAAGATTTTTCCTCCCTCATCCATGCCGGATTCCGCAGGGCAAGGGTGTGTATCCGGCTAAAGAATTATCCTGTATTCTATATTTGGTTTTCGGTTGCTTCCCAGCGTCCTGATGCGCCGCACGGAAGCACAAGCCCGTTGGAAGTAACAGGAAGACCGATTTCCTGTGAATCCACATTACCATGATAAGACCTTAATTCTGTAGCAAGCAGATAAGTCAGGACGGCGGGCGCAAGTCCTGTTGTATAGGAATTGATCAGAAAAAACAGCGGTTTGTCACTCAGGAGCTGTGCGCAGAGCTTTACAAGAGGATGAATGGCATCTTCAATTTTCCAGATTTCCCCTTTGGGACCCCTTCCATAAGAAGGGGGATCCATGATAACGGCATCGTAACGGCTTCCCCGACGGATTTCCCGTTCTGCAAATTTCACACAGTCATCCACCAGCCAGCGGACAGGGGCATCCTTCAAACCGGAATCGGCGGCGTTTTCTTTGGCCCAGGCAACCATGCCCTTGGATGCATCAACATGGGTAACAAAGGCGCCTGCGTCCGCTGCGGCCAGGGTAGCTCCTCCGGTATAGGCGAATAGGTTCAGTACTCTGATGGGACGTCCGGCATTTCGGATTTTATCCCCGAACCAGTCCCAGTTAGCAGCCTGTTCCGGAAACAATCCGGTATGTTTGAAGCTAAAGGGTTTCAGATGGAAGGTAAGGTTTTTGTAATGGATATCCCACTGTTTCGGCAGACCATAAAATTCCCATTCCCCTCCGCCCTTTTTGCTTCTGTGGTAGTGGGCGTTCGTGTGCTGCCAGCCGCTGTGCCTTTTGGGGGTATTCCAGATGACCTGAGGATCGGGACGTACCAGGAGATAGTTTCCCCAACGCTCCAGCTTTTCTCCGGCGGAGGTGTCAATGATTTCATATTCTTTCCAATTATTTGCAATCCACATATATGATGACCTCTCATTTTTTTGTTGTCAGGCATTAGTATAGGGGAATTTCGGGGAATGTCAAGCGATGTTGCAAAATAAGGAAATACTTTTTGTTTTTCTTTCAGAAAGGGTGAAAAAGCCCGTTACAGTGCGCCTGTACGGTGATGCTATGATGAAATGCAGGGATAGATAGATGAACGGTATATAAAAGACTTGACAAGCAGGAATTTACCATACTAAAATGGATACGATATTATGAAAATTATGAAAATTGACAGCAGTACAGCAATGCAGGAGTAAAGCACAGAACTGAGCTGCAGAGATTCGCAGCGGTGGCTGCACGAGGAGGACACTATGAAGAAATACAGCGAAATGAACAGAGACGAACTTTTGGCCCTGAAAAGGGAGCTGGATCAGCAGTATGCTGAAATTAAGGCGCAGGGCCTGGCTCTGGATATGTCTCGTGGTAAACCGGGCACAGACCAGTTGGATATTTCTATGGGGATGATGGAGGTTCTGGCGAATGGGGCAGAATTGAAATGTGAGACAGGCGTGGATTGCCGTAACTATGGTGTGATCGATGGGATTCCGGAGGCAAAACGCCTGCTTGGCGCTATGTCAGAGGTAGATCCGGAGCATATCATTATTTATGGAAATTCCAGCCTGAATGTTATGTTTGATTCCATTGCGCGTTCCATGACGCATGGTGTGCTGGGCCATACACCATGGTGTAAACTGGATAAGGTGAAATTTCTCTGTCCGGTACCGGGATATGACCGTCATTTCAAGATTACGGAGTTTTTCGGTATCGAGATGGTCAATGTTCCAATGACTCCGGTCGGACCGGATATGGATATGGTAGAAAAGCTGGTAAACGGGGATGAGGCAGTCAAGGGTATCTGGTGTGTGCCGAAATATTCTAATCCGCAGGGAATTACCTATTCTAAGGAAACCGTAGAGCGTTTTGCCCGCCTGAAGCCTGCAGCTCCTGATTTTCGTATCTATTGGGATAATGCTTATAGCATTCATCATCTGTATGACGATAACCAGGATTTCCTGGTGGAAATCCTGGGAGAATGTGTAAGGGCCGGAAATCCTGATATTGTTTATAAGTTTACTTCCACCTCTAAGGTCAGCTTCCCCGGCTCCGGTATTGCAGCCGTTGCGGCCTCCAGGGCAAATCTGGAAGATTTCCGCAGATATATGCAGATGCAGACCATCGGACATGATAAGCTGAATCAACTGCGCCATGTAAGATTTTTCAGGGATTTGGATGGTCTGCATGCACACATGAGAAAGCATGCGGATTTGATTCGTCCGAAATTTGAGATGGTTTTGGAAACTCTGGATAAAGAGCTCTCCGGCCTTGGCATCGGAGAATGGACCAGACCACACGGGGGATATTTTATTTCCTTTGATTCCATGGAAGGCTGTGCAAAAGCGATTGTTGCAAAAGCAAAAGAAGCCGGCGTGGTATTGACGGGGGCAGGTGCCACCTATCCATACGGAAAGGATCCCAAGGATTCCAATATCCGTATTGCGCCTACATATCCGGAGCTGAAGGAGCTGGAACAGGCGGCAAAAGTATTTGTACTGTGTGTGAAGCTTGCAAGTGTTGAGAGGCTTTTGGCAGAATCATGAAGAAGGAGGAATAAGCTTCAAAAGGAGAGGCATATTCTGTACGTAAGAAAACGGGTTATATCAGAAAGATTGGGTAGATACAATGACAGAAGAAAGAGCAGGACTGAGCAGGGGGAAAAAGATAGTGATCGGTCTCATCATTGTACTCCTGGTATTAACGGCAGGCGCCTACTATGTGGGCGTGCGGTATTTCGCAAATCATTTTTTGCCCGGAACTATGATAAATGGATTCAACTGTTCTTATATGACGGCAGAGGAAACGGAGAATCTGATCGCTGCACAGGTAGGCGCGTATGTGCTTACGATAGAAACACGCGGCAATGGGCAGGAGAGTATTACTGCAGAGCAGACAGGGCTTGAATATGAGCCGGACAATACGGTGAAGGAGCTGATTGCAGTCCAGGATCGTTTTAAATGGTTTCTGGCATTTCGCCGGCAGGAAGCATACGATATGACAGTGCCGACAACGTATGACGATGAGAAATTCGAGGCTGCAGCAGCCGGCCTGAGCTGTATGCAGGAGGAGAATAACAAAGCTCCGGCAGATGCATATATTAAGGAAACAGACAGCGGCTTTGAAATTATTCCGGAGGAAGAGGGAACGCAGCTTAAGAGAGATCAGGTGAAGAAGCTGATTTCCAAGGCTGTGTCTTCCGGCCAAACGGTCCTGAATCTGGAAGAAGAGGATTGCTATGAAAAGCCCGGGGTTTACAAAGATGATGAAGAGCTGGTGAAGGACTGTGAGCAGATGAATAGGCTGACGGATGTTGTCATTACTTATGATTTTGCGGACAGGACGGAAACTGTAGACAGGAGTGTGATCAAGGACTGGCTGGTCAGGGATGAAAACGGCGATTATACGTTGGATAAGACAAAGGTAGCGGCCTATGTTAATGAGCTTGGGTACAAATATGATACCTTTGGCTGTACCAGGAATTTCCGTACTTATGATGGGAGAGATGTTACCATTACAGGCGGTGATTACGGCTGGGCAATTGATCAGACCGCAGAGACGGATGCCCTGTTTGAGGCAGTCCAAAGTGGAGAAACCCAGGTGCGTGAGCCGATATATGCCTATAAGGGCTGGAGCCGTGACTCCAATGATATCGGATATACATATGTAGAGATCGATCTGACGAACCAGTGGATGGTTTTCTACAAAGATGGAAGTCCCATCGTGAGTACTCCGGTAGTTACAGGGAATCCTAATATTCAGGGAATGGAGACGCCCACAGGCTGTTTTGCCATTGATGCCATGAAATCTCCCTCCGTTTTGAAGGGAGAGAATTATGCGGCAGAAGTAACTTATTGGATGCCTTTCTGTGGCAATGTGGGAATCCATGATGCTACCTGGCGTACAGAGTTCGGGGGAAATCTGTATATGCTGGAGGGCTCTCACGGTTGTGTGAATACACCGTATGATCAGGCCAAAATCATATATGAGAACATCGACATCGGTGCTCCGGTAGTGGTATATAAGTAGTAAGCGAGGGTGCTGCAGGGATTTCATGGGAAACCTTGCAGCAGTTTTGTATAAATGAAAAGGAGATGAGAGCATGAAGGTTGTAGTATTGGCTGGAGGAACCAGCACGGAACGGGCGGTTTCCATCGTATCCGGAACAGGAATCTGTACTGCCCTGCGGCAGAAGGGGCATCTGGCGGTTTTGGTCGATATTTTCTGCGGAACAGAGGTCGTGGACTGGGAGAATCCGTTTCCGGAGGAATATGATGTGGAACAGGCCTCCGCTTATATGAAAAGCTTTGATGAAAAAATCCGGGAAATGCAGAAAGTGAGAAGAAACTTTTTCGGACCGAATGTGCTTGAGCTCTGCCGGCAGGCTGATATTGTGTTCCTGGGGCTTCACGGCGCCAATGGTGAGGACGGAAAGGTACAGGCAGCTTTTGATCTGATGGGAATCAAATATACAGGAACCGGTTATCTGAGCAGTGCTATGGCTATGGATAAGGGAATTACAAAGGAGATGTTCCGTATGCACCATGTTCCGACTCCTGCAGGAACAACTATGGAAAAGAAGGATTATACCGTGGATCTTTCTGTACTTGGCCTGGAATTTCCGGTGGTGGTGAAGACCTGCTGCGGCGGTTCCTGTATCGGCGTTTATATTGCGGACAACCAGGCGGATTATGAGAAGGCTCTTAAGGATGCATTTACCTATGAAAATGAGGTAGTTGTGGAGAAGTGTATCCATGGTACAGAATATACGGTTGCTGTAGTGGATGGTGAGGCTTATCCGGTTGTGGAGATTGTTCCGTGTGAGGGCTTCTATAATTACGAAAATAAATATAAGCCCGGTGCGACGAGGGAAATCTGTCCTGCACCGATTTCTCCGGAATTGACTAAGAAAATGCAGGATTATGCAGTACGGGGATATCATGCCCTTGGACTGGAAAGCTATGCGAGACTGGATTTTATGATGACAGAGGATGAAGAGATGTTCTGTCTGGAAGCCAATACCCTTCCCGGAATGACGCCGACCAGCCTGATTCCGCAGGAAGCACAGGCGCTTGGTATTGATTATCCCAGTCTCTGTGAAGAATTGATCCGGGTTTCAATGAAGAAGTATGAACAGGCTTTTTTGGGAAAATCAATGGCATTGAAAACGGAACCGCATGAAATATAAAAACAGTAGGGATGAAAATATGAAAAATTTAACTTTGGAAAATCTGGAAAAGGTATGCGGCGGTAAGTATTTCGGTTCTGCCGGTGCAAGGAATGCGGAGGTTACGGCAATTACGACAGACAGCCGGAAGGTGGAAAAGGGCTGCCTGTTTGTACCGATCGTAGGGGAACGCGTAGATGCACATAAGTTTATTCCGGATGTGATGCGGAAGGGGGCTCTTTTTGTACTTTCCGAAAAAACACTGGAGTATGCGGATTTTCCTTATATATTAGTAAAATCCACACTTCAGGCGGTGAAGGATATTGCGGAGTTTTATCTGGAGCAGCTTGGAATTCCGGTAGTGGGGATTACAGGAAGCGTTGGAAAGACCAGCACAAAGGAAGTAATCGCAGCCGTACTGAAGGAAAAATATCGTACGCTGAAAACGCAGGGGAATTTCAATAATGAATTGGGGCTTCCTCTGACTGTGTTCCGTCTGCGGGACGAGGATGAAATCGCTGTATTGGAAATGGGTATCAGTGAGTTTGGGGAGATGACCCGCCTTTCCAGGGTGGCCAGGCCCAATACCTGTGTGATTACCAACATCGGAACCTGTCATCTGGAAAATCTGGGGGACCGGGAAGGCGTACTGAAGGCTAAAACAGAGATATTCAAATTTATGAGACCGGGAGGCGCCATTATACTGAACGGGGATGACGATAAGCTTTCCACGATAAAGGAGTATGAAGGTACCAAACCGGTATTTTTCGGATTGGATACGCAGAGAGAAATTTATGCAGACGGGCTTGTCAGCCATGGCCTGAAGGGCGTTTCCTGCCGAATCCATTTGGGGGAGGAGGCCTTTGAGGTGCTGGTTCCCATGCCGGGACGGCATATGGTGTACAATGCTCTGGCTGCTGCGGCAGTGGGCAGGGTTTATGGACTGACAACGGAGGAGATAAAGCGGGGGATTGAGAGTCTGGAGGCCATCAGCGGCCGCTTTAAGATGATTGAGACTGAGAACTTTTTGATTGTGGATGACTGCTATAATGCGAACCCTATGTCTATGAAGGCATCTTTGGATGTGCTGCAGGATGGTGCAGGCCGCCGTGTGGCGATTCTGGGTGATATGGGCGAGCTTGGCGAAAACGAGGTGTCCCTGCATGAAGAAGTAGGCGAGCATGCAGGGCACTGTAAGATCGAGGTATGCATCTGTGTGGGTGAACTATGTTATCATATGGCAGAGAAGGTAAGGGAGACGAATCCTGCTCTTACGGTGATTTATGAGAAGGATAGAGCAAGCCTCCTTGCAAAACTGGCGCAGTATGTACAGAAGGGGGATACCATTCTGGTAAAGGCCTCCCATTTTATGAGATTTGAAGATGTGGTAAGGGCATTGCGGGAAATGTAAATTGCTACGGGAATTTGACGAACGATTTTTGTTTCCCGTCAGGTGTGATAGATGTATAATCTTATCAGTAATCATTTATTCTTTAAGGAGGGGATTATGCTGGAAACTATCATGCACCTGCATATATTGCTCTATGTTATGGCGGTCGCCGGGGCTGTCGGAGCAATCGGAATGCTGGCCACGCACCTTACTTACAGAAGAGCATTGAGAAAAACAAAAGCTGTAATGAACCTGAAAGAGAAATGGCTGAATTTGTGGAAGACAAGGGACAGGCTTCTGGGCCGTATGAATCTCATGGTGTGGATTCCTTCATTGCTCAGCACCGTGTTTTTTGGACTGGCGCTGCTGTTTGCCACAAGGCTGGAACTGGAGGAAGGACTTCCGCTTACATATCTGTATCTGGGAGCTGCCGTGCCTGTTGTGCTCCTGCTTCTGCGTCAGGCACTGGATTTTACTTACAGGGAAGATTTGGTGATGAATTCGCTGGCAGATTATGTGGAGCAGATGCGTGCCTGGGTGGAGAATGTGCCGGATACGCAGAAGTCGGACCCTGTACTGCAGGACGAGGTGGTGGAGCGGATTACTGCCAGTATCCGGCAGACGGCTGCCACGGGCAGTCATTTCAGTAAAATGCTGACTCCGGAGGAGGAAGAAATCATGAGGGAAATCATCAGAGAGTTCATGAATTGACCTTGTGAAATCTGCTGATTTTTGATATACTCGGATTATAAGCTTTTGAGATTTTTAACGAAAGAAATTTTCTACTTAAAAAGGAGAGAGAGCCATGAGTAAAGTAACATTTGATTATTCAAAGGCAGGCTGCTTTATTGCAGAGCATGAAGTAGAGGCTATGAAGGTTCTGGCAGAAGCTGCCAAAGAAACGCTTGTTTCCAAAACAGGGGCAGGAAATGATTTCCTGGGCTGGGTTGACCTTCCTGTAGATTATGACAAGGAAGAATTTGCCCGTATCAAAGCAGCAGCAAAGAAAATTCAGGAGGATTCCCAGGTACTTCTGGTTATCGGAATCGGCGGTTCCTATCTTGGGGCGAGAGCTGCCATTGAATTTCTGAGACATGGTTTCTATAACAATGTTTCCAAAGAAATCCGCAGGACACCGGAAATTTATTTTGTGGGAAACAGTATCAGCAGCAGCTATATTCAGGGATTGATCGATGTGATCGGAGACAGGGATTTCTCTGTGAACATGATTTCCAAATCCGGAACTACTACAGAGCCGGCTATCGCTTTCCGTGTATTCAAGGAAATGCTGGAAAAGAAATACGGCAAGGAGGCTGCGGCTAAGAGAATTTATGCGACTACTGACAAGGCAAGAGGAGCTTTGAAGAAGGTTGCTGATGAAGAGGGATACGAGGAATTTGTTGTGCCGGATGATGTAGGAGGCCGTTTCTCCGTATTGACAGCAGTAGGCCTGCTTCCAATCGCAGTCAGCGGTGCGGATATCGATCAGTTGATGGAGGGTGCTGCTTCCGGACGGGACATCGCTCTTAACAGCACGTTCGAGGAGAATGATGCGCTGAAATATGCAGCCATCCGCAACATTCTTCTGCGTAAAGGCAAAACGGTTGAGATTCTGGCAAACTACGAGCCAAGCCTGCACTATATCAATGAGTGGTGGAAACAGCTTTACGGAGAGAGCGAGGGCAAGGACCAGAAGGGTATTTTCCCGGCGGCCGTAGATCTGACAACAGATCTGCATTCTATGGGACAGTTTATCCAGGATGGCAGCCGCATTATGTTCGAGACGGTCATGAATGTGGAGGAGTCCGGGGCTGAGCTGATCATTGGTGAAGAAGCGGTTGATTTGGATGGCTTAAATTATCTGGCCGGCAAAACTGTAGATTTCGTGAATAAGAGTGCTATGAACGGAACGATTCTGGCTCATACAGATGGACAGGTTCCGAACTTAAGAGTAGATATTCCAAAGCAGAGCGAATTTTATCTGGGTCAGTTGTTCTACTTCTTTGAGTTTGCATGCGGTATCAGCGGATACCTTTTGGGTGTAAACCCATTCAATCAGCCGGGTGTAGAGAGCTACAAGAAGAACATGTTCGCACTTCTTGGCAAACCGGGCTTTGAGAAAGAAAGAGAGGAACTGCTGAAGAGACTGTAAGAACCGCAGGTAAATCTTCAGCGGGATATGCAGGAGCATTTTTTGACAGCCATGATGCGGATTGTCATATTAGAAGGGAAAAGTGTGGGTGAGGATATTGTCTTCACCCCTTTTCAGCATTTGGGTGAGGTAACGGTATATTCTGAGACATCTGCGGATGAAATGCCGGAGAGGATCGCGGATGCGGATATTATCGTGGCGAACAAGCTGCCCATGTGTGAAAAAACATTAAAAAATGCGGAGCATTTGAAATTGATCTGTCTGACCGCAACCGGAATCAACAATCTGGATGGTACATATTTAAAATCCAGAGGGATTCAGGCGTGCAATGTGGCGGGCTATTCCACAGATGCGGTGGCGCAGCATACCTTTGCGCTATTGCTTTATCTGTGGGAGAAACTGCGGTATTACGATGATTTTGTAAAGTCGGGAGCTTATTCCGGAGGAAAAGCCTTTTCCTGTTTTCCGGAAAGATTTTATGAGCTGAAAGGGAAGACCTGGGGAATCATCGGAATGGGGGCCATCGGGAGGAGAGTTGCCGGGATAGCATCCGTATTCGGATGCCGTATCATCTGTTATTCCGCTTCCGGAAATAAATATGAGCTGTGTGGGTACGAGCAGGTAGACTTTGATACGCTGCTGGCGGAGTCGGATATTTTATCCATACATGCACCTCTGAATGCCTTTACAGAGAATCTGATGAATTTGGAAGCATTCCGCAAGATGAAAAAGGAGGCTGTGCTGATCAATGTGGCGAGAGGCCCGATTGTTAATCAGGAGGATTTGTACATAGCCCTTACGGAAAATATGATCGGAGGGGCGGGACTGGATGTCCTGAAGGAAGAGCCGCTTAGAGAGGACAATCCATTGGGACGGATCAAAGACAGCCGCAGGCTGGTCATTACGCCTCATATGGGATGGGCGCCTGTGGAAACGCGTACCCGATGTATCAATGAGGCGGCGGCAAATATTTCCGCCTTTCTCAGAGGGGAAGAACGGAACAGGGTGTACTGACAATTTTATGCCTTGCCACAGGCAAGGGCATTTACAGCTCCTTTGCAGCAGCTATCCGGGAAAAGCCTGTAAATACGCGGATGCAACCGTAAGTTTACATGGCTTTTTTTAAAAGCAACAGAAAGGGTATGGAGTTTTACATGATGTTCTTGTATACTTTTTGCAGGTCGACTGAGAAAGTAAACGGGAGGAATAAAAATGAGCTTTGGCGGAAATCTGCAATATTTAAGGAAGAAAGAGTGTATTACTCAGGAACAGCTTGCCGAGAGGCTGGAAGTGTCCAGACAGACGGTTTCGAAATGGGAGTCGGATATCAGTTATCCGGAAATGGATAAGATACTTGTTTTGTGTGAAATGTTTGGATGCAGCATGGACGCATTGCTTCGGGGAAATGTGGAGGAGTTCAGCCAGGAGGATAAAGAGCTGTATGAAACTCATATGAATGACTTTATACGTAAAATGTCAGGGACGGTTTGCGCAATTATTGCGGGAGCAGGGCTGACCGCATTAGCGGAAGGCTTTGGCTTCGGTGAGTCTGTGCAGATTCTGCTCTTTTTTTCTGTGTTAATTGTGTCCGTAGTGCTTATGGTGGTGACCGGAATCCAGCACAGTGAGTTCTGCAGGCGGTATCCGGTTATGCACGTGGTTTATACAGAGGAAGAACAGGAGATGGCAGCCCGGAAATTTCCGGTACGTATTGGAACAGGTATTGGACTCATTCTGTTTGGGGTTCTGTGGGGCGGTGTGACGGAGAGCCTGCAGTCCTTAGAAGAGATTATGGGAGGTGTTTTTCTTATTTTTGTGGCAGCCGGTGTGTGGTTTCTGATCTACGGCGGTATGCAGAGGGATAAATATGATATAGAAAAATACAATCGGGAGAATAATCCGACGGAAGAACAAAAGCGCCGTAATGAGAGGGTTGGTGCATACTGTGGATGTATCATGATACTTGCCACAATGGTATATTTGTTATTGGGATTTTTGGCAGGTGCCTGGAGGACTGCCTGGGTAGTATATGTGGCCGGAGGACTGCTGTGCGGCGTGGCAGCGATCGTGTTGGGAAGAGAGAGGTAGAAGAACTGCATAAAGAGCAAAAGCATCGGAAAGGTGAAGGCTCCGGTGCTTTTGCTGTTAAATTTTGTATCAGGTGCAAAGCCGGATCAGTCCTCCTCGATCACCTGGATTTCCAGGTAATCAAATTCAATGTGCTCAATAAAGCTGTCCTGGCGGAAACGGGTTTTGTCGTGGCGTTTAAAATCAGAGATATTGGAATCCAGCCAGATGGGATTTCCAAGATCAAAATCATAGCAGATCTGTTCCAATCCGCGGAAGATCTTATGTGTTCTGGTATCCTCGGAATCGTCACAGACAACGGTATCTTTGATCAAATGATTATCTTTCCATATTTTTCCCCATAAACGAAACATAGTAATCCTGCTCCTGTATGTCTAAATTGCCTCAAAACATGAATATTGTGTTAAAGTGTTTTTAAGTATAGCGGAGTTTGGGAAGAAAGTAAAGATGTATTCGGTTTGTAATTTGGGTTTTTGTGAATAGCCGCTATTGCTTCGGGGAGGATTTTTGCGTATAATGATGGATAGCAAGAAGGAGTTCCTTCTTCCTGCATTCAGAACATAAAGGAATGATTGGGAGAAACCTTTGGTGCGGAAGGGTTTCTCTTTTGCTTATAAGGAGGAGTAAGCTCAAAGCGAATATTAGCGAGATTGAAGAAATTGACGACGTCAAAAGGGGTGAATTCTGTGAAGTATCAAAATGAATGGCTGCTTTTGGAAGCAGAAGACGATATTGATGAGATGGAACACAGGCCGCCGACAGAAGAGTTTTTGTTTTATCAGGCGGTAACAAATGGAGATATTGATATAGTCAGAGAAAATTGCAGGCAGGAAAGATTTCTGGACAGCGAGGGGGTCGGTATTTTATCTCGTAATCTGGTCACGAACATGAAATATCATTTTGTCATTACAACTGCAATGATTACGCGTTTGTGCCAGCAGAAAGGCATGGAGCTTGAGCAGGCTTTCAGGCTAAGTGATTTTTATATCCGGAAACTGGATGACGTACATGCCATTGATGACGTCCACAAGCTGCATGATGTAATGGTTATGGATTTTACAGAAAAAATGAGGAGGCTTCGTTTGAATGATACCAATTCCAAACATGTGAACGCCTGCAAGGCATACATCTATGCCCATATAAAAACACGGATTACCATAGAGGATCTGGCGGATGAGCTTGGGGTATCCAGCAGTTATCTTTCCCGGTTATTTAAGAAGGAGACAGGGAGCGCGATCAGTACATATATACGGGAGCAGAAGATCGAGATGGCAAAGAATCTGCTGCGGTACAGTGACTGTTCTATAATTGATATAGCTAACCGCCTGTCATTTTCATCCCAGAGTCATTTTATACAGCAGTTCCGTGAGACAGTTGGTATGACACCTAAAAAATACCGCAATCTAAACTATATGGCTCAGTGGGATGTGAAGAAGGAAATATAGGAGTAAAAGATGAAGCGCGGCATATTAGAAAGTGCCGCGCTCAAAAAATATCTCTAGAGGAGAAGTGTTATTTTATTTTCTTCGAGGAGCTGGGTGTCCGATATGTAATTCCCGGAAATCTCCGTTCCGTTTACAGTTAGTTTTCTGCAGCCGGATTCCCGCCCTTCTGGGTTGTCTACAAGGATATGCAGATGTTTTCCGCGGAAGTCTTTCTCAATTTCAAAGTGGGTCCAGTTTTTAGGAACAGACGGAGATATTTTTATTCCATTTAAATCGGGACGGAGTCCTAAGATGCCCTCTACGCATCCAACCATGACCGTCGAAGCAGTCCCGGTCAGCCAATGTACATGAGAGCGCCCGGGATGTTTACTGGCTTTGCCCTCTGTGAATTGCCCATAACAATAGGGCTCCAGACGACGGATATCTGCACGGTCATTTTGGGCGGCAGGGGCATTTTCCATAAAATAGGTGAAAGCCCGTTCTCCGTGTCCGCACAGAGCCTCGGCAAGAATCAGCCATCCCTGGGATTGAGAAAAGATGCCGGAGTTTTCCTTTGTCCCCTGATTGTAGATGACTGCCAGAGCGCCATCAAAGGCATGTGCATGGTAGGGGGGATCCATAAGGAGAGCACCGTATTCTGTATTCAATCGCTCAAAGACAGAGGTGAGCACGGTATTTGTCTGGTTTTTGTCCGAAAGTCCGCTGATGACTGCCCAGCTCTGTGGATTGAGCCATATGTTGGCTTCGGCATCCCCCGATGTGCCGATGCGTTCTCCCTTTTCTGTATAGCCTCGGATAAATCTGTCTTTGTCCCAGCATAATTCTTGAATTTTCGTTTCTGTTTCAGAAAGTTTTCTATCCAGATATTTTATATAGTCCGCATCCTGTTTGTGTCCGGCAAATGTTCTCATAATCGTTAGCGCATAATAAAACTGCATTGCGACAAATGTAGATTCTCCGTTTACACCCAGGCGCAGGCAGTCATTCCAGTCTGCGTACAGTCCGGCAGGCAGACCGTGGGGACCCAGATGTTCAAGGGAGAACCGGATTGCACGCCGCAGATGCTCATAAACAGTCCCTTCATCTTTGTCAGCAAATGGAATGACCTTGTCCAGAAACTTTGTGTTTCCAGTCTCCGCGATATATTTGTAAACTGTTGGGAACAGCCATAGCGCGTCATCCGCCCGGTAGGCAGGATGACCCGTTTCCTGTACATAAGACATATCATCTGGCGTGTCTTCGTGCCCTGGATTGTGCGTGAACTTTACGAGCGGAAGTCCGCCCCCTTTGCTCACCTGGGCAGAGAGCATGAAATGGATTTTTTCTTCCGCCATTTCGGGAGCCAGGTGGATGATTCCCTGGATATCCTGTACCGTGTCCCGGTAGCCATAACCGTTACGCAGCCCACAGTAAATGAAGGAAGCGGCGCGGGACCATATAAAAGTCATAAAGCAATTGTAAGCATTCCATGTATTAATCATTGTATTGAATTCCGGGCTGGGTGTATTCACTCTGAGATGATTCAGCTTCCCGTTCCAGTCTGATTTCAGATCATGGAGCTCCCCTTTGATAGTTTTTGCCGGGTTTTTTGTGTATGTGTCAATGATGGCCGCAGCTTCCTTTGAGCTTTTCATTCCCAGAAGAAAGACAACAGTTTTTGTCTCCTGTGGCGCTAAGGAGAGGGTGCATGCTAGTGCGCCGCAGGAATTTTCATTATAACCGGTCACATTGCCGAGATGACCTGATATAATACCCTGTGGATTGCCATATTCATGGTATTTTCCGAGGAAATGTTCTTTGTCGCCGCAGTAGGAGGTGACATCAGCACCGGCAAGACCGAAAAAGCGTTCAACTACTTTTTTCTCATCGATCTGTTCGTTTTCACGAAGATCGTTCAGATTGCCGTGAATCTGCTGTATGACTCGATTTTTTTCAAACAGGGTTCTGCCGATAAAGAGGGAATACTGTAGATTTACTTGATCCTGCTCGTAGTTGTTATGGTTTGTAAATTCCGCATAGCCTGTCAATGTAAGATTCCGGTGTCTTTCTGAAATATTTGTTACGGTCATCGACCATACTTCATAAGATTTCCCCAGAGGGACATAGTATAAGGCTTCGGAATGGATTCCATCGTAATCGGCGGATATTTTTGTGTAACCCATACCGTGGCGGCATTTGCTTTTGTAGGCTGACAGATCTTTGCCTACAGGCTGCCAGGACGCAGACCAGTAATCCCCTGAAGCATTATCACGAAGGTAAAGATACCGCCCGGGCTGGTCAAAGTGGTTGAAGATATAGCGCAGGATTCGTCCATTGGCACCGGATTTTGCAAAGCTGTAGCCTCCGGCATTGTTGGAGATAATTGCGCCATATTCCGGAGAACCCAGATAATTCACCCATGGAGTGGGAGTATCCGGCCGGTCAATTACATATTCGCGGTTTTCATCATCAAAAAATCCATATCTCATTTTAGAATTCCTTTCTTAATATTATTGTGTTATACCAAAGTGACGTTTATAGTGTGTATTTTTTCTGGAAGCGCAGCAATTTGTTTACGTGGGAAAACCGCATGGGAGGTTTCGCATACTTCCAGTTTTGTCTCTCCGCAGACAGCGGAGTCAACGACATATGCACCATAATCCTTGTTATTTTTATTATGATAAATAATGATAAAGTGTTTGCCGGCAAAGGAGACAGATACAGAAGCATATCCCTCTGTATCAAACTGGTCAGCCAGAAGCTTTGGACAGCAGATAAGGTCTCCTGCTTTCCCGCGGATGCCGAATACTTGCGTAATCATAGTCATCATAAACCAGCTCGCTGCCCCGGTCAGATAATGGTACATTCCACGGCCATCAGAGCGGAAATATTCCGGAATGCCCGGATAAATATGGCTGGTGTCGAAATCTAAAGCAGTATCGGCAAGCGTTTTTAATGCTTTAAACCCTTCTTTTACAAAGCCCCGGCGGTACAGGGCATTTGCATACATGACAGCCATGTGGGAGAAGACAGATCCGTTCTCTTTTTCACCATATGCAAATCCGAACATGCGTCCCATATCCAGCTTTAATTCATGAAAATCTGTATTCAGGCAGTATCCGCCAATTTCTTTTTTATATAAGTAACGGTCTGCACTTTTGATGATTTTTTGAATCTGTGCTTCCGTTGCTACATGACTCATAATGGAAAAGACCTGCCCGGTCAGCATCATACGGATATGGCCGTTATGAAATCCTTCGACAGCCTGCCCGTGATTATCATAGTAGCTGTTGAACCAGCCTTCCCCGCCGGGTCCTGTGATCCATTCTTGCTTTCTTATGTGATTCATCAGCCAGTCCGCTTTTTGTTCCAGATTATCGGCAAGAAGCGGAAGTGAGAAATCTGTGCGCCTGCCGCTGATGTGATGCTTGCAGCGGGCGAGATAGCAGGACAGAATTTCGTGTTTCCGGCAGACACTGTCATAGAGACCGGAGTCATTGCAAAGCAGTAATTTAAGTTCCTCCATAAGAGGAACCGTATGGTTGGGAGATATGTTATCCAGAAGGCGAAGCATCGATGCAAGCTCCAGTAAATTGCCTGCATAGGCACAGGTGAAAGCCACACTCTCCCCGTATTCCGGAGCCATATCCAGAGCGTCGTTCCAGTCCGCATTGCGAAGTCGGTAAATATTGTGGGTTCCGACCTCATAAAAGGCGGTGAGCTGCTGTATTAAAAGGTGTTCTAAAATACTTCCGTTATAGACCGTATTGTCACTTGTTTGCTGGCAGCAGCCATCGCGTTCCTTCCACTGAGTATCGATCTCAAAGCCCCGCATGATTTGTGCATCTTTAAAATAAGGAACCTGTCTGTTTAGTATTTCGGCATTCCCTGTCTGGTCAATGTAAAGTTTTGTTGTCATCAGCGGCCAGAGCGCATGATCCATCCAGACGCGGGAGATACCGTTTCGGTCTGCAAGAAAATTACCGTTCCCATCCCCGATAATTGTTGCATTTGTACCGTCGATGCGAACACCGCTGTAGTTATTTGCAATCATCATCCCTACGCCCTGTGGATCCATCAGTAAAAGGGAGAGGCAGTCCTGCCACAGATCCCGCCATCCGCGGCCGCCACGTCCATAATCGTGGTGCGGCAGGAATGAGCAGCCGAACAGGCGCCTCAGGAGCGGCTGAAAGCAGACCCATTTCATAAAAGAATTAAACTGTGTATCCTTTGTATAAAAACTTACATTTACCTTATTTTGCCAGTAAGATTTCGTTTCTGCCAGAGATTCCCGTACCTTTTCGGAGGTATTATATTTCCGGGTGATATTGTAAATATCAGCGGCGTTGTCTTCAGCACCAATAAGAACAATAAATTTTTTTTCCTCTCCGGGCGCAAGAGATATTTGTCCGAACCGGAAGGCACCCATTGCTTCTTTTCCACCTGTTTTTGTGAAAGCCGGGCATCCCGGGAAGTGTTCATATACGGCACGGGGGTGAGTGTAGGTACCGCCTTCCCCAATGAAATCTTCCACGGTGGGATAAAAGCATTCGGGTGCGCCGCCGTTTTCCGTATAGCCGGTGACATAGTATGTTTTTCTGTTTGGCTGGTGCCCTCTTTCGTCAAAGGACATGGTTGGGCAGACAAGTACGCCGTTTTTGGTTGTTTCTATTTTATGCAGCATAGAAGTGACATTTCGGTGGTCTCGTATGCTATCGGCACTACGCCCGTAGATGGGGACGGCAACATAGGGAGTCAGGAGCTGCGTGGACTTTGCCTGGTTCCGGACAGATACATACATGATTTCCACATTGTTGTCTTTCGGAATAAAGGAAGTGACAGTGGATGTTATCTGAAAGGATGTGGAGGTTCTTTCAAGAGTCTGCCACATGAATCCTGCTGTCAGTTCACTATCATCCTGCTTTGCAGAAAATTTTGCCGCTTCCTGCTCTGAGGAAATACCAGTGACAGAGTAAGCATCGGCGTTTTCTCTCGTGAACCAGAAGTTTCTGGAAGAGCGGTTGTTGTGTAAATTCTCTGAACTGACGGGCTCTAAAAGAAAAGTTTCCTGATTGATTTTGGCGTCGCCGTTAAGGGATGGTGTGATGGCGCTTTTTAATCCTTTTTCCGAAGCGAGGGGAAAATACAGGTAATTTGTATTTTCCGGCTGTTTGATTGTAAAACTGCCGTGTGCATCAATAAAATTCAGATGTTTCAATTTATCCTCTCCTATCTTTATACGGCGTGGCATCCAATCGCGCCGTTTTTATAGATTCGTTACTATTTCAGTAACTGTGAATAACATCTTATAAAATAATCTATTTGATAAATATCAAATAAACGTAGGAAATATCAGAATTATGACAGGAAATAAAAAAAACGGATAAATCATGTCAAAAATCTGATATTTTGTTAAGTTCTGTAATATAACATCAAAGAAAATCAAGTTACAATTCTGTTAGTTTCATAAACAGGCATGGGACAAAGAAATCAATAAAGAAAAAGGAGGAGGTTTTTAAATGACAAAGAAATTAGTAAGTATTTTGCTGGCAGCCGCGATGGCAGGTGCCTTGGGAGGCTGCGGTGGCTCGCCGGATAAAGGATCAGGCTCAGATCCAGGCTCCAGTGAAATAGCAGGTGAAGAAGGCAGCATCATCAATATCTTTTGTTGGAATGAGGAATTCAGCCAGCGTCTTGCGGCTGTTTACCCGGAGGTAAAGGAGACTTCATCAGACGGAACGATTACATATCTGAAGGACGGAACGGAGATTCACTGGGTTATCAATCCGAATCAGGATGGCGTATATCAGCAGAAGCTGGACGAGGCCCTAATGAAACAGCTTGATGCAGCAGCGGATGAGAAAGTCGATATTTTTTTATCTGAAACAGATTATGTAAATAAGTACACGGATGCAGACGCAGGCGCAGCTATGGCACTTACAGAGCTTGGTATTGACCCGGATACCGACCTTGCTGATCAGTATGACTTTACAAAGGTGACTGCTTCTGACCAGGAGGGCGTACAGAGAGGTTCCACATGGCAGTGCTGCCCCGGACTTCTTGTATATCGCCGTGACATTGCAAAAGAAGTATTTGGCACGGACGACCCGAAGGAAGTCGGTGAAAAAGTAAAAGATTGGGGTACTTTGAAAGCGACTGCGGAAGAGCTGAAAGCAAAAGGCTACTATACGTTTTCCTCTTATGCGGACACATTTCGTCTGTACGGCAATAGTATTGCAGAGCCCTGGGTAAGTCCGGGTGAGACCGTTATTAAGATCGACCAGAAGATCATGGATTGGGTCAATGATTCTAAGGAATGGCTTGACACAGGCTATTTTGATAAGACCATCAAGGGACAGTGGAATGATGACTGGAATAAGGCGATGAGCTCTTCCTCTAAGGTATTTGCGTTCCTTTTTCCGGCATGGGGCATTGACTTTACGCTGAAGCCGAACTGGGATGGCGAAGACGGTGCATGGGCGGTTACAAATCCGCCGCAGGAATACAACTGGGGCGGAAGCTATGTACATGCCTGCACAGGTACGGATAATCCGCAGCATGTAAAAGAGATTATCCTTGCAGTTACGGCCGACAAGGGCAACCTGCTGAAGATTTCAAAAGATTATTCTGACTTTACAAATACAAAGAGCGGCATGCAGGAGGCAGCAACAGATGACAGCTTCAGCTCTGAGTTTCTGGGGGGACAAAATGCATTTGAATATTTTGCACCCGTTGCAGAAAACATTGAAATTGCCCCACTTTCCGCTTATGACCAGGGATGTGTTGAATTGATCCAGAATTCTTTCAATGATTATTTCCAGGGGCAGATTGACTTTGACAAAGCAAAATCTAATTTTGAGACAGCAATTCTGGAGCGTTATCCGGATATCACCGAAGTTCAGTGGCCGGAATAAGCTAAAAGTACAGGATTATGACGAAAGGGCTGCCGCTTCGTAACCGTAATTCAGTTATGGCGGCAGTCCATAAGGAGAAAGGAATGGTATCTTTATGAACACAAAGCGTAAAAGTATTAGCTATGCAAAATGGGGGTATATATTTATTCTTCCCTTTTTTGCAAGCTTTTTCATTTTTTCTTTGATTCCTCTCGTGGACACGATTCGGTACAGCTTTTTTGAATATTACCGCTCAGGACTCAAGGAAATCGGGCCCAATTTTATAGGAATGGAAAACTACAGCAGCCTGCTGGCATCTGATATGCTGAAATATGCGGGAAATACGATGATTTTGTGGCTCATCGGATTTATACCACAGATAGTTATTGCACTGCTTCTTGCTCAGTGGTTCGTAGATGTCCGTATGAAAATCCATTGTCAGCAGTTCTTTAAGGTGATTATTTATCTTCCAAACCTGATAATGGCATCTGCATTTGCCATGTTATTTTTCACGATGTTTTCTACAAACGGACCGATTAACTCCATTCTGATGTCTATGGGATTGATAAAAAATCCGATTGATTTTATGGGAACAGTGCTTGGCACGAGGTCGCTGGTCGGCCTGATGAATTTCCTTATGTGGTTTGGAAATTCAACAATTATGCTGATGGCGGCAATCATGGGTATCAGCCCGGACGTTTTTGAGGCGGCTGAGATAGACGGCTGCAATGGAACCCAGAGGTTTTTCCGTATCACCCTGCCACTCATACGTCCTATACTCGCTTATACATTGATTACTTCCATTATCGGAGGTCTGCAGATGTTTGATGTTCCGCAGATTTTGACAAACGGACAAGGAAGCCCGGACCGTACGTCCATGACCTTAATCATGTTCCTTAACAGTCATCTGAAGAGCAAAAACTATGGTATGGCCGGGGCTTTATCAGTATTTCTGTTCATCGTCAGCGGAATCTTATGTTTCTTTGTATACAAGATAACAAACGATGATGATCCGGACGGCTCTAAAGCTGCCGCAAAAAGACAGGTAAAAGAAGCGAAGAAAGCGGCAAGGAGGAGATAAGATATGAAATCGAAATCACAAAAACACGTGAAGAGCCTTCTGGCACATATTGTACTGATTATTTTAGCGTTTATGTGCTTGTTTTTCTTTTATATACTGATTATTAATTCCACCCGCTCCCATGCGGATCTGCAAAAAGGATTCTCAGCACTTCCGGGAAATGCTTTTCTGGATAATTTTAAGAATGTGGCGAATAACGGAACTTTCCCGATGCTCAAAGGTATTATAAACAGCCTGATCGTTTCATCCTGTAGTGCGGCGATCTGTACATATTTTTCAGCTCTGACGGCATATGGTCTATACGCATATAACTTTAAGCTTAAGAAAGCGGCATTTACATTTATTATGGCGATTCTTGTAATGCCTACACAGGTTACGGCTATGGGCTTTCTGCGGTTGATTACAAATATGGGAATGTATGATTCCCTGCTCCCGCTGATTATTCCCTCAATTGCTTCTCCGGCAGTATTCTATTTTATGTATAGCTATCTGCAGTCTTCTCTTCCTCTGTCGCTTGTGGAGGCGGCGAGGATTGATGGTTCCGGAGAATTCATGACCTTTAACCGCATCGTGCTGCCGATTATGAAACCGGCAGTCGCAGTACAGGCAATCTTTACATTCGTGGGTTCCTGGAATAATTACTTCGTTCCTGCTCTGGTTATCCAGTCAAAGGATAAGATGACAGTACCGATTTTGATTGCAACGCTCCGAGGCGCGGACTATATGAATTTTGATATGGGAAAAATATATATGATGATCATGGTTGCCATTGTTCCGATTATTATCATATATTTATTATTGTCAAAATACATTATTTCAGGTGTTACTCTTGGCGGGGTAAAGGAATAGGATGGATGTGATATGTTATCCGGGATAAGCCATTTCATACAAAAAAGTGTATTTGTTTTCGTACATAACAGGTTTTTGACTTGATTATTTTATATAAAACTACTATAATACAGTTCATATTGAGCAGCGGTGCCAATGTTAATACGGTTTTGGCACCGTTGTCTTACGTTTAAGGAAAATAACTGCAAAAGTACCGGTGCTGCTGTTTGCAGTGGAAACAGGATGAGAATGGAGGAGATAACGATGAAATTATACGATGGCGGTATTTATCTGGTAAACGGTCGGGATATCGTAGAAGAAGGACAGGCTTCTCTGTCCGTATCCAGGGAAGACGCAGCGAAGAATACGATGGCCTATGGAATCCTGGAAGCGCACAATACTTCCGGAAACATGGAAAAGCTGCAGATCAAATTTGACAAACTGACGTCTCACGATATTACGTTCGTAGGCATCATTCAGACTGCCCGTGCGTCAGGACTTGAGAAATTCCCTGTGCCGTATGTTTTGACCAATTGCCACAATTCTCTTTGTGCAGTGGGCGGTACGATCAATGAAGATGACCACATGTTCGGGCTTACCTGTGCGAAAAAGTACGGCGGTGTTTATGTTCCGCCTCATCCGGCTGTCATCCATCAGTATGCCAGAGAAAAAATCCC
>ERZ781272.374-NODE-374-length-36209-cov-15.973724_pt1 | contig 36209 bp, 57 predicted proteins | sample MGYA00375850_ERZ781272 | MGnify/ENA primary metagenome ERZ781272 (study PRJEB29790, sample SAMN06051246) | human gut metagenome | host: Homo sapiens | place: USA: Cincinnati, Ohio | collected 2013-06-21 | study: EMG produced TPA metagenomics assembly of the Gut...
TTTTATAATGGGGCGACATGGACGGATTACTGGATTATGTAGATGATTATCTTGTAGTTGGATAAATACAGCTCATACTCAGATTAGTGGCCAATGCCTTACTTATATATATGTACAGTTTGTTTTCTGCTGCTTTTAATGTACCATTGACCTGTATAGTATTATCATCTGCTATTGCACTCCGCGCTCTGTACACTGGCACATCCATAAGTGGCCTGACATCATCATCACAAAAGGCTACCTCAACCCAGCCAGACGATCCGGCAGAGATCGTAAAAATACATTGCACCATATGGCCGATTTTATAAGCCAATACGTAAGACACCGGTGCGTTTTTGTAAAAGTGTGCGGTGACGTCTTTCACTGCTAAATCACTATTTACTTTACCAATCTTTTCATCGAGGGACTTTCCCATCGGACCACTTAATACGGTTGTGGCGTCCGTCGCAAGAAGATTATTTACGATCTTGCTTTTTTCAATGAGTTTAGTCATAACCTTATCAGCAATAGCGTCAACTAAGGCCTGTGATGTCACATTTGCTCCTGCTGTCCCCAGTACTCCGCTCGTATCATTTGCAGTAATCGCGGAAAGCGCCTCAGCGGCGAATCCTCTCGCCATATATTTCCAGTTCGCGCCTGCGGCTGGTGTTACGCCTTGTAAATTATCTTTAAGAGCACTCCATGTACTCCCGTTGTAGTATACCACATCACCGATTCGATATGTGGTACCTGACGCATACGTACCGCGATCTACGAAACCTATGCGCCCTAACTCTGTATATCCTGCTGGTGCTGCCATTTAAGTATTACCTCCTCTGTCTTTGTAATATAATCTTCCATCCGAAACTACAAAATCGTACAACACATTCGGCTTTCCTATATATAATGTTGATGTTTCTGGATCAAAATACAGGTCCGGCGGATCACCTCGTGGATACGTATTTTCTGTAATATACGTTTTAATATTTTCCCATAGCCGGGATACTCCCCGCGCTGTTAAAGGCTTTTGCATAGGGGCACCCCCATTATACGCATATTGCGTCTATCTCTGCATCAGTCATCGGGTCCGCCCACGTTCCGTCCGCACATAATACCGCATCTTGCTTTCCAGATGCAGGAGCCGGGACTAATCCAGTTCCGCCAGCTGCGGATGCTGTAGCGCCTTTAAATGCGGAATAAGTTGTATTAGCGGGTGTTTGATATGTTCCGTCAGCCCTCAAAAACTTTGTCTGTGATCCTGCTGGCGGAGCAGGAACATAGCCAGCGGCACCAGCGGCTGAGGCGGTCGCGCCCTTCATGACAATGGGTTTCGTATCTGTAAATACTGCATTTGCTGGCACATCTTTCTCAACTGTATGCCCTCCAACCGTTGCCGCATTACCACCGTTTGCGGGCATCGACGTAGGTTTATTTTTAACAAATGCGTCGGATGCAGTATCCGTCACATTCCAGTCAGACTGTACATTCTGTTCTGCATTTGCTGGAGCGTGAGCTGTCTGGCTGTGGTCATATGCAGTTTTCCCACGATCTCCACGGAAAGCAGTACTGGCCGTCTCACCTAACGCGATCCCCTCATTGACTTGCGCATACGCTGTACCACTCCACCGGTATTCTCTCATGTTGTAATTTCCAGTGGTCAGCACAATATAAATCTTTCCGCTTTCCGGAGTCAGCGCCGCCCCTTCTGAAGTAAGTGACAACCACCCTGATGAAAACGCTGTAGCTCCAGTTACAATATATGAATCGATTACATCATCCACATAAGATGGCAACTGAGCCGCCGGAACATGGCCGGAATCGTCTAATTCTGCCACGCCTCCAGCTACTCCCTTCTGTGCCGATGGAATTGCACCAACGTCTCCAGCCGCAAGCGTTATATCTGCTGACAGTGCCTTATTATTAACCTTGCGCGTCGTCGGTACCTTTCCGCTTAAAGCTGTATTAACAACCTTATTTTGTACCGGATTTGTGGATGAACTGGATAATGCGCTGTCTACAGTCGTGTTATGCAGTTCATTCAGTTTTTGTTTCTCCGCAGTTGTATAATCCTCTGTAGATAATCCTTTTCCAGATACCTTAGCAACATAACCATCTTTTACATGGTTTTTCATATTGATCCAGAGTCTTGCTATATTTTCAGCGGTTACACGTTTTCCCATTTTTATACTCCTCTCATACACAAATATTATCGATCTCTTCGTCGGTTAATGGCTCAAGATTAGATTCCATTGTGGCCCACTCCGTATCATAATCGTTTTCACTTGCTTTCACTAAGGTCTGACCGGATTCCCCTCCCTTTGGAAGTAACCGGCTGTAATCCTTATACTCTGGTAATACATAGTTGTCCGGCTGCAGTCTGCTATCTACAGTCATTTTAATAGACAGGATTGTCTCACCGCTTGCCGCCGACCTCACATATACATACGCGATAATCTCCTCCGGATTCTGGAGCATAATATCGGGAATCATTGCATGATTGCTTTTCAGATATGCAATACTGGACAGCTTCCCCTGATAGTAATTGATTTCCGTGTCGTCAGGAATCTCAAGTTCAGCGCATTCAATCGCAAGTTCCTGACCATAATCCCACTGTGTAAGCCCGTATGCAGATGTAGTACAGTAGCCCGAGAATTTTGCTACAATCATCTTTCGATTCACTCCCTCCTTATGCCGTTATTTTCCAATACAGGATAGAATCAACAACCTTAAAATCAACACCAATACCAGCCTTCATATACAGGGTTGATGTTTCTGGATCAAAATAAAAACCAGGTGCTATAATCTGTGAATACTGCGCGGCTCTGTCTGCGTCATTTTTAGCATTATTCGCATGGGTCCCGGCCTGTCTGCTGTAATACTCACTGTTATTGGTATTCTCTCCCTCTCTGCTTCCAGTACCTCCGACCGCCCAGCTCTTTGCGGTTGTGGCGCTTCTGGTGGAGTTTGTTGCCTGATCTGTGGCACTGTCAAGAATATCGTCAGCATGATTTAGCGCTTCGTTCGCTCTTGCTGTGGCAGCGTTAGCATTGGTTACAGCATTATTCGCCGTAGTAATTGCACCGTTAATTTTAACAACCTGAGCCGCTACGTTTGCAATAGCATCTTCTCCATCCTTATTTACCTTTTCAGCTAAGGATATCATGGAATTTCGTACGTCCTTACCTTTTCGTGCGATTCTGAAATCTTGTATCTCCTTACTTATATCTGCCATGTCTTCACTTCCTTTCAGGCATGCAAAAAAGAACGCCTATTTTCAAGCGCTCTTTTGCTGGTTTTCCTATTTTAAATTGTAGCACATTTGGGTGTGACAAACGTGACAATTTACTTGACACAGAAAAAGAGCGGGGAAATTATCCTCGCTCTCTGTAATTTTTATTATTCATGGCTTGTGCACGCCGGCACGTACTGAGTATCCAGCCATGCCAGAAATTCGGGATTGTCTGAGTTGACTACTCCATCAGCTCCGGTTGTCAGGCCATCGTAATATTCGTAGCCCTCCATTAATTCTCCATATCCATTAAAGGCGTATAAAACATCATCTATTTTCGTTACTCCCAGCGGGATGGTCTTATCATCAAACTCGAATGACCATATTCCTTTTTCGCTCTGAGTCCACTTCCCAGAATATGTGTCCCTCTTTTTTACAACACCGGTTCCATCATCCCCATTTACCGCCCACTGTGGAAGCAGTCCCATATTGAATTTTCTCTCAATATGTTCTCTCTTTAGTTTATCATCCTTAGTTGTAAACTGTACACAATGCTCGTCATTAAGCCACGTCCATTCATATGATGAATTTTCCTCTTCATTCAGCGGAGATTTACGTATGAAATCACCATTAACTACATCAGCCATAGCAAACGAACCAAAAAGCAAACTAAATGTTAAAACAATAGTCAGTAAAGACATTTTTTTAAACATTTTATATTTCACCCCTTTCTGACTATATTATATCATCTATATACCTTCGGTTCAACCCTCCAATCCATCTATTCTATCCCTCAAATCTCTTACTCTGCCATACAAATCCTTAAACATATCTAGTGCAGACATATTTTCCGTCCAAGGATCATCGAAAATTATATCTCCTGTGACAATACCACTATAACCAACACGGGTTATCATTCCATCTCTTTTTAATTCAAGTGCTGGCCCTGTTCCATCAAATTCTTGAGTAGATAATACAATAGAATTACCTGCATCTTTACTATATATAGTCATGTCAGAAATGCCAAACCCATTAATCCATGCATAATTTTCAGTAATCAGCACATTCCCTATATTGATCTCACCAGAATTTATAATCACTGATCCGTCGCTGTCCACCTCAAATGTACCATTACCGATATTAATCCTGCCGCCTATAATTGATGATCCTTTGATGGTACTACCCTCAATAATGCCAAGAAGCACATGCAAGCCGGTCTTATCCCATGTACCGATCACCTCGCCCTGTGCATTCTTAACGGTAATGCTCCCATCTTTCGCCAGGCCAGCGCCGCCCACCTCGAGAATGCCGCCGCGAATTCTGTCCGCCAGCATCGTACCGGATGTTATGAAATCAGCCACAAGATTACCATCAATCGTCCAGGCATTCCGGTATGGTCCATTTATGCCGGTTGTAGAAAAGCCAAGGCCGTTCTGATTAAGCTGAATCACATGGGTAGCCGTGTTCTTATCCGGCGTGTTCATCACCAGGATTCGCCATGGGTGGATTTTCTTACCGGTAACGGGGTCCTCGACGTCCAGAACCACATACCCACCAAGTCCGCCAGTAATCAATGAGGTGGCATTCTCCACCTTACGCCTGATCTCGCTCGAGGCAGATTCCCCTACCTTCTTTATGGAATTTGATAGTTCCACCTGCTTACTTACATTTGCAGCTGTGAATGTCTTTACGGTTGATCCAAGGGATATACTCCCTTTTTTCGGATCGTCAAGATATAGGTCAAGCCTCGCAAGCAGCATATCTTTCTTAACCCCGTGGGGCTTGCTCTCCGCGGTTGTCCACCGGCCAACCTTAAACCTACGGATATCTACCCCCGCATAATTAAGATCAAGAGCCTTAACGGTTAGTGTATCCGGTATGTTGGTCAGTTCCTTAATCAGTGCTTTCGCCTTTTCAAGTAGTACGGAAGGCTCCGTTACATCAGCCCATTGATAGGTGACTGTTATGATTCCATATTCATCAACCACGCTCTGATCTGCCGTAATATAATCGCTTCCGTCATTCACAGACGTGATATCAACGGTTTTTGTCTGCACTTCCCCGTTCTCGTCTTGGTACTCCACTTCCGCGCCATAAGGTATTAACCGCGTAGCGATTTGCGTTGCGTCTTGGTATTTCGTCAGATCAAGCAGATTCACTCCGAAACGTATCTTCTGCTCATTGTATCCGCCATGGTCATAGGTGTAATTAAGATACTTCTTACCATCCTTATACTCCACGTACAGGCAGCCCCCATACTTGCTTATCAGATAGGTATTAACCGTGTTCCATGTGTTTTCCAGTTTTGTGCTTTCCCGCTTAATGTTGGATTCATCATCGATCACATTCACGGTTCCAAGCAAGAACTGTTTTCTTTCCTCCACCTGACGATTATGGTTATCAATCAGGTAGGCCAGGAAATCACGGATATTACCAGTATGGGAAAATGGGCGTTGGATACTGTCAATCAAGTACCCCATGCTTCCCTCACACACAATCTTTTTCACGTTGTAAAAGTCTGCCTCGTCCGATATAGCGCGGCCCTCATAAAGTATCTCCCCGTCTTCAATCACTCGTATAATAGATTTCAGTTTCTTAATCGTATTATAATACTCATGCGTTGGGGGGATCATAAATTCTAATTGCCCCGTCTTATTAATGGTTAATACAAGGCGTGGCTCCAGCACTCTTAAAACATCACTTTTTTGGTCATGTATGTGGTATATATGACCGTCTACGATATTCTGTATCAGATACATTATAAGCTACCTCCACGGTATATTACCGTCACAGTCCCGTTCCCGGAAAACTGCATTCTATATTCTCCACTTCCAATCAAAATGTCGGTGATATAATTCAATCCGGCGCTTAAGGCATATTCAACGCCTTCAAACAGTACTTTCATAGCGGCAGAGCATTCTATTTTAGGGATAACCGGCATTGGGCTGCCATCAACCACGAGATCGTATGTACCATTCACCGCTATGCTCCCATACTCCCGGATCACTCCGGTTTCGAAATCGAATGGGTCCCATAGCCAATCTTCATCCGATGCAAGCAGGTCCAATTTGTACGGCTTGCAGTCAAACGTAAGAGTAATCTTACCATATCTGCGATTACTCTTTTCATATTCGCACTCTCCCCGGCCATCATAGTAATATCCCTCATCAAAATCGAAAATCAACTTCACAGGCTTACCATGAAGGTAATTACTGATATCACTGATTCTCGCGGCCCAGTTACTATATCCCTTATCCTCAAAATCACATTCCACCTTTATTTTCCGGTTCTCATACCGGGTTCCGAAATAGTCCGTCATATCAACGTAACCATCGGCGCCCGGTATGTCAATAAGGCTCTTTTTCACTTCCGGAAGGCCTATATTGACCGAAATAATACGTAGCCCGAAATCTCGGTAAGAATGCTTTTCGTCATTAAACGTGATCCCTATAGGCATTACATAGCACCTCTCTCCCCAGTCTTCGCCGCATTACCAAGACTTTCATTTACAGGTTCGGAAACGATATTTCCGACCTTTTTGTTATCCATATACACACCGGTTTTCTCCATGGCCTGGCCCATCTCGCGGCCCATACGCTTGTAGTCAATCGCATAGCCAGGGCCGTACCCCTCGTTTCCGTAGCTGGCCGCAGGTATTGCCGCTGTTCCCGTAACGTATCCAGTTCCGGCAAGTGCTGCATCTACTGCATTCCCTGCCGTTACCGCGTCTATGGCGCTTCTCATGGCATTACCAACGACTTCTGACATGGCTGTGTATAGATTCCCGGCCATAGAATTAATACCTTCGATCATTTCAGTGATCGCGGTTTTCCCCAGTTCCTTCATGTCCGTAGGAAGCGTCTGGACCGCTCCTAACACATTCTGTGCAATTGCCTTGAATTTGTCCATATTCTCGGTTGTTCCGGAAGCTTCCTTTACTGATCCGGCCATGGCGGAGACCAATTCAACCGCATTTTGAACCGCGGTAAGCTTCATTACCTCAAGCGGCTGGTTCAGCGATACCCCCAGCTCCAGCATAGAATTCGTGTATTCCTGTTGGTACTTCGCAAGCTCCGCAGAAGTTTCTTGTTGCATCTTTGTAATCTGCGCTGCAATATCCCGCCGCATCGGCTCCAACTCTTCTACGGCCTGTCTTCTGGCAAGGCGATTTTTCGATCTGAAAAGATCAACATACTCATCTAACTCATCGTCACTCATTTCAGTAAGCAACTGGATTTCTGCCGCCGCCTGCGGGCCAAGGTTCTGCAATTCTGCCAGAAGTTCCTTCCCAATTCCGCGGCCGCTTAAATCGTCTAAGTTGTTTCTCCACTGCTCTAGCCCGTCAACCTGTGACCGGAGATTGTTCAGGAGATCATCGGATGATAATTCTGTATCTGCGGAAAATTCGTCAAAGAGTCCAAACGCCGATTTTATTTCGTCCGCTCTCTGGCTCACCGCATCTTCATACTGTTTGTTCAGATCGAGAATCTTATCGTTTAAGTCCTCGTATGCTTTTGCGACATTATCGGTGTACTTCTCTTCCGCCTGAAGCATCTGGTTTTCAAGCTCTTTCTTCGCCGCGAAATATTCCTTATCCGCGTCAATCCTTGCTTGTGTCCCATCTTTTACCTGTTTTCTGGCCTCATCCCAGTATGCCGCTTCTTCCGCAAGTGTAAGACCATTGTATACCTTGTAGTTATCCAGCTTCTTTTTAGCCGCCTCAAGAATGGCCTGCCCGATCTCGGCCGCGCTGCTCTTCGCATACTTCTTATTCCTTACAATTCCATCTGCGATACCTAGTGCAATATTACGCCCAACCTCGTCACGAAATACTCTGGATGGGGAATGGATTCCAAGCAGATTTTTAAGTCCGTTAAGTGCTGACTCGCCTACTTCTTTTGCTGCATCAACAACGGCTCCCACCGCGTTTTTCAGACCGTTTGCAATGCCGTCCACAATATCTTTTCCGATCTTTTTCCAGTCAAACTCGGAAAATGCTTTTTTGATCGAATCAAATATTTCCGGTATTTTACTCAGTACTTCCGGTATTCCCCGTATAAGTCCTACCGCCAGTTCACCGATTAACTCTATACCTTTCTGTAATAATTCCGGCAGGTGGGAGGCTATTGTGGCAAGTAGTTGAGCAAGTATAGAAGCGATAGAGGTGATAATCGCGGGTAAATTATCAACAAGCCCTCGCGCAAGCTGTCCAATCAGTTTTACACCCGATTCAAGAAGCTTCGGAAGTGCTGTCATAATCGCATCAACCAGTCGGTTTAAGATATTGCCGGCCGCCGATATAACGGAAGGGATATTTTTTAATAACCCCTCTACAAATTTCCCGCACGCCTCCAGTCCCTTGCTTACAACGTTTGGGAATCCAGTGGAAATTCCGGAAAGCACATTGTCAAGGAGTGTCTTCCCCTGCGCCTGTAGCTGTCCAGAATTTGACTTTAACCCATCGATTATTCCGGTTATGATCGACCAACCAAGGGAGGTCACTGATGGAATCAACGAAATGATTCCCCGCAAAATCGCCATAAGCAGCTTTGCCCCTGCCTCCATAAGCTGGGACATATTATCGTCCAAGCCTTGTATCAGCAAGTCGATGAACGAGACCGCAAGTTCAATGAAGGCCGGAAGCTGTTCTATAATCCCGGTTGCGATATCGGTTAATAGGCTTGACCCCATCTGCATGAACTGATCCGCACTGCCCTCAAATTCCTGCCATAATTCCGCTACTACCAGAGGTAATGTTTCGGCCAGTCTCGGAACAATTTCGCCTAAATTCTTTCCTACATTGCGTGCGAAAGTGGCAATTGCATCCGCCAATTCCTGGGCGCTTCCTGAACCATTCAAGAAATTGTCAAAGGCTGCTTTTGCAGCATTCATTGATCCTTCTATGGTAGTAGATGCTTCCTTTGCGGTGGTTCCGGTTATATCAAGTTCTCCCTGAATTACATGGATAGCTGAATACACATCGTTCAGGTTACTAATATCATATTTTATGCCCGATATTTTGCTGGCATCTTTAAGTAGGCGGTTCATTTCCTCCTTTGTTCCGCCATACCCCAGCTTCAGATTATCCAGCATCGTGTAATTCTGCTTCGCGAATCCCTGATATGCATTCTGGATAGAGGACATGTCCGTTCCCATCTTGTTGGCGTTATCAGACATATCTACCATTGCCATATCTGCAATCTTTGCCGCTTCTGCTGTGTCCCCGGCCACACTCTGTAATAAGGAGGCGGAGAAACTGGTAACACTCTGCATATACTCATTAGCAGATAAGCCGGCAGTCTTATAAGCATTATTAGCGTTTTCTATGACTGTCTTAGCATTTTCTTTAAACAGCGTTTCCACGCCGCCCACATTCTGTTCCAAACTAGCTACGGAACTTAAAGCAGCCTTAGACATACCTCCGAAAGCGGCGGTGATACCTCCAATCGAGGCACCAAGAACCGCAAGGCCGCCTTTTGCAATGCCCCCAAGCTTTTTGATTCCGCTTGAAAATCCTTTTTCATCTATTCTGGTGTTAAAATTCAAATGACCATCAGAAGCAAATAATTGTAAATTCAAATGAGCCATACTACTCCTTTCGCAGTAGCACGGCTCACAGGCTCACATATGCTATATCTTGATCTCGAATTCTTTTTTGCACTCTTTGCATTTCATGTACAGTCCCGTGCATCGTGCTGTATTATCGTACAGGACCGCATTCTTGCCACAATAAGGGCAAGTATACCATTTCCACATGATAGGCGGCTTAATGATCTTTTTCATTACCAGAACATACCTCCAATCTCATCATCAGATGGGACCGGCTGCGGAAGCGCAATTTTTCTCTGTATCCTCAATATCCGGTTCCGTTCTTCCACATCCTTAATCCGTGATGCATCGGTATTCCGGTACATGACACGCTGCTTAAACTCCGTGTCGGATGAGAGGCCGTCTAATAGTATCCGGAACTTCCACCAGTGCATGTGTGCTTTCGTTAAATCAATCCGGTAATCGTGCCAGAAACCCGCGATAATGCAGCGCGCGTCATATCGAAAATCATACAACGGTTTTATATTCGCCGTTTCTTCCTCTTCCTCATAATCAGCCTGATAACTCTCATCTTCTGCTTCAGTCATCTTAAAGAAGTCTATCAGCGGTTTACAGGCATTTGCCTGATCCACAAAGGGAAGAGGATCACAATAGAACAAGAGTATGGACTCGAATTTTTCTTCCGGCCCATACTCATCATCTTTCAAAAGGTCAACAAACCTTAGCCAGTCCTTAAAATCCGTTACAATCTCACGATGCTTACCGTTTAGCATCACCGAATTGGGATATCTGTCATAGATGAGGTTCACTTATTACCGCCACCATTCCGGTTATGCCGTCTCTGCTGCCTGTTCTGATGCGGTGCATACTTATTAAGCATCTGGCCTCTGCACTGCATGGCCTCCTGATTACTGCGCCGTGCGGCATCAATAAAAGCCGAATAGGCTGCGTCACACATACCAGCATTTACTTTTCCCTCAAACATCTTTCCAGATGTCCCTTTTCCATAAATACAATCAAACAGGTTAAAAAACAGCCCACAGTATCCGCGTATTACCTCGCTTGTTGTGCCCGCCTTCTGCACTCGTTTTTCTTCCTCTTCCATCTGCTTAAACGCATTTTCGTAACGTTCTGCAAAATCCGCATCCTGTAAATCCACCTCAAACTCAAGATTGTTATAACTCCACTTCTGGCTCATAGGCTCACTCCTCTTTGTTATTGTTTAGATGTGACGGTTGCAATACCGGCTTTTCTGGCCTTATTCCCTGTGCATTCTACAACAAGGATTTTTTGCCCATTTGCAGCCGTAATATCTGCTGATCCATCCCAAGTCTGCATTTCGCTGCAATCCGTATCATAAGCAGGAAGGGAAACATTTGTTCCTGTCTTATATCGGTATGTATTATCTGGCTGCTTTGCTGGGGTAACCGTTAATTTAGTAGTCCCAGAACCAGAACCCGCTACGCTGTGCACAGTTAATTCCCCCAATTCATGAGCCTGACCTTCTACAAATGTTACTGTCTGCCACTTATCGGAAGAAGTTGCAGTTCCCAGTATCATTTCTCCGATCGCCCGAAAATTACCAGAATAGATTAATGCGTCATTTCCATCACCGGTAGTATCCGGAATAACCGCATAGGTACGCTTTCGTGCGACCTTCGTTTCCCCCTCGGCAAAAAGATCTACCGTTACGATCTCGACATAAGCATCTGATCCGGTATATTCACCATCGGTAATCTCTGCAATCTTTTCATGCGTTGAAAGCGGGCTGTGACGGTCAAAACTATAACCGATCTGTGTTGCATATCCAACCACATCAGACCGCTCGGAATCCTCATCTACGTACGTTCTTGTGTACTGTTTCGGGCTTTTGGATTCAGACATAGATGAAAAGCCCTGCATGCGCACAAACTTAGGTTCTTCCCCGGTTCCGACGTTCATGAAAGCGACTCTCTTAGACCGCTTTACCAACTTTGCTTCATTAATTTTGTCAACTGTTGCCATGTTGTTTCCTCCTATTCATAGAGTAATCTTAATTGTATCTGATATCTTGCAAGGTCCCCGTCCGAGTCGAAAAGATAATAGCTCGATATCATGACATTCGAAATAGCTGAATATCCTTCCAGTTCCGGAAGAATATCATTATCGTTTTGATCTTCTACCCAATTAGACAAATTCTGATAAAAATATGAATTGTCTATCATGGTACGGGCGTCTCCGTCGTAAGCTTCTTTTGACGTGAAAGAGTATTGGAATTGATATACCTTCCCTCCGTCCACGTATTCTTTGTATACCGGATCAGCCGGTATTGGGTCCAGGCTGTACGCTCGACTGTTGGGGAGATAATCAATATTAAATTCCCCGTCGTGCAAGAATGGACACTGCATGAAATATTTCCTGAGTGCGCCTATAATAGACTCATTGTTAATTGTTCGCAATGATCTTTTCCGCCCCCTTCCGAATCGTCTCGCCTTTCGCGGTCTTCATACGCTCAAACCATAGTTTACCGCGGTTTCCGTTGTCTCCGTGGTTCTCATAATACTGCCGCCGCGCATACGGGGCCAAGTACTCTATTTCTGCACTGCCAATTACGGTTCCAAGCTGCGCGGACTTAATCATGTACCCGGTTCTTCGTGGCGTCATCGGGTCCATGTACCGCAGGCACTCAGAATCGACAAACTCCTGTGCCTTTGCAAATCCTTTTGATTTCTGCTGACCGAATCCCGGCGCCCATTCCAAGTGCGCGGTTACACTGCCGTTGCTGCTCTTCTTCTGATACAACTCTCCGCGTGGCGTGGATATCTGAAAAACCCTTTTCTGTGCCATTAAATACCACCCACTCTCCAGTGCTGCAAGCTGCCAAAACGATTATCAGACCATGATGTGATTTTAAACACCTGATACAGTTCCTTCTGCAAATCAGAAGGCTTTTCTATTTCCTTCGCTATGGCTCCACGCGCTATATAGTCATCGTTCTTTAAGGTCCATGTATTTTCCTTGCCTGTGTACTCTTCCGGCGCAACATAATGTGATCCGGAAAACTCCGCATCTACTGGTATCCTAACTTTAAAGGAATCCGCAGAAGCAAGGCCGCCGTCTGTTACGCTGACTTTATTATCAACATAGAACCACGCCTTTTTTATCACTGTCCTGCGCCATTCTTTCAACCGTGTATCAGGATTCAGGAAAGAGTTATAGACCGTAATATCCGCATTTGTGGTCATTGTGACACCTCACCTTTCGATTCAGCCAGCCAGTAGGCAGCAGATACATATACACAGCATCATAAGCCTTCCGTCTAACCGCTTCTTCCGCCGTCTGGCCGTCTGTCTGTTCCACTACATAAGACACAGAATAGCCGTCATTGTTCTCAGACCGAACAGGGCCAGCCTTTCCGTCCGCCTTTCTCTGCTCCTGCTCCTGTTCGGCCACATAATACACATCTGCCGCTGCACAGACCGCATCCTTTACCATGTCATTCGGTATGGAAAATATGTCACCATTCAAATGGGTAAGGTATCGGATGTACGCTTCTGCCTTGCGTTTAGCTGCCGGGAATGCTTCTTCCGGCATTTTTCCACCATACTCGGCCCGATAATATTCATAATCCACATACATCCTGAATCCCCCTATTCCATGGCGCCGCTTGCTTTCAGCCCATCAATGATTGACTTTATTGCAGATGCGCATGTTTCTGCTGTTGCTCCTGAAACGTTAAATGTCACAGCAGGTGCCTTCTTGACTCCACCGATAGCATCTGTTTTCGCCGCAGGCAACGTATATCCTTCCCCACTAGGCCAGTTATCCGCCAATTTCTGTACTAATTCAGCAATCTGCCCGTCAGTAGGGGCAGATGATTTCCCTGTAACCTTCTTATAGAGATTTTTTAATGCATCTGTAATCTGCATACACAATCCTCCTATGCGTTCTTCAGGATAGCAAACGGGCATCTCTTGTTTTTATCAGTCTGGACCGAGTTGATTGGGTTGGGAATTTCCCATCCCAGCCTCATGACCGCCCTAAGAGCCACCATGTCATTCTGCATCAGGTTATAAGCAATCGAGCCATCCGTGTTCTGTACAATACCCTCAGTAAACAGCTTAAAGGTAATATCCTGACGGATTGCATATACCATCTGATTGAAGTCTCCCGAGATCATCAACGCTTTGGACTTATCGAACGCTCCGTTGTTCGGGAAGTTCATCGGGCTGCCGTCCAGAGAATATGTAGTACCGCTCTGCATATCAGACTTAAAAATTGGATTTCCCGTCGAATCCCGCAAACCTCTCAGCTTCGCCCTCATGGAAATATCAGCCATATGGCCGCTTACAAAGTATCCGGAATCCTCTACCTTCGCAATTACGCCGTTCTCGGCCATAATCTTATCATACAGGGAATCACCTTCGGCAAGCGTTACAACTGCATTCGCTTTTGTTGCTGTAGCAACAAGGCCATCTCTCCAAGAGGTGGGCTTGTTAACATTGAAAAGGATTGCTTCGTCGATCAACTTACCGAACGCCTCAACAACTCTCGGTTTCACTTCTCCCCAAATGTCATAATCCGAATCATCAAGTACAGCTTCCGGAATCGGAACGATAACGGCGATTTCCTCTGCTGTAATGACCTTCTTATCCCACTGCTGTTTCGTGGTCTTTTTGGCTCCGGTATCACCGTCCACAAAATAGGCAATCGGGAGCATGTCAAGCACCGGCATTTTATAGGTTTTCGTTGACATGTTAGGGAGCTTACGGCCCCTTGAAAGTACCGTAGACTGAGTAACTACCCCCTGGATAATTTCTCTGGCTGGCTCTTCTGGAATTAGAGAATCTGCCCCACTTCTGTCAATAATCAATGCATCGTCTGCAAAAATCTGTAAATTGTACTTATGTCTCATATTTGACCTCCTTATCGTCTGGCCGCCATTCTTATGGCGTTATTAATATAGTCGTTCGTGTCCTCAGAAGCTCCGGCGCCGCCTGTATGTGTCGAGGTTGTCACCTTGTATGACGTCTGGCCTGCAAACTTCGGATTCCCCTTCAGGAATTCCGCCGCCGCCTTGTCAAAAGGAAGTTTATCCGTAACCTTCTGATTAACTTTAAATAGCACATAGTCGAGATCATCAGGTTTTACACCTTTGTCCCGCAGAAACCCGCTGTTTTTAAGCTGTTCGAGTTCCGTTTTATATTTATCCCGTTCGAGTTCGACCGCAGAAATGTTAGGCTTATTCTTTTCCTTATTCGTCTTGTAATCTTCCATGGCCCGCTTTACTTCGTCCTCGCTAAGTCCGTGCTGCTCAAAGTAAGATTTCAAGGCCGCCGCCTCTGCTCTCTGTGCTCGTGCCGCGGCAATAGCTTCTGCCTGCTCGAATGTGTAAGTTGCTGTACTACCGGCGTTCTGGCTGCCGTTACCATTTCCGGCTGTCGTGCTCGTTGTTGTGCTCGTTGCTGCACCGCCTTCGCCGCCGTCTGCGAAAAGCTGTAAATTAATTCTCTTTCTCATCCTAATACCTCCGTTTTAAGTACGTTAACTATTCCGATGCTTTTAAAGCCTTCACGTTTCGGGCATGATTTTTACACGTATGTGATGCAACCATATTCCTGATTAATTAAGCATATCCCAAGAAACCAGGCGTCAATAATCGTCTTCCCCTTATCATTGATCCGCTGCCATCTGACGGATATGTTTCCTGTATCCATGACGGTTTTAAAATCTCCTTCAGCCAAAGCATTCAGACTTTCGGCAAGCGTCAGGGTAAGCGCAGATACCGCAGCACATACCAGGTCACGCCCAGGCGGCGCAAATCCGGCATGGCCTTTTACAGATACTTCATTCTCCCTTACCATTACCTGTATCATAATTCACCTCCCCCCTTTACGGCGCTACACGCCCTCTCATATCGTAGTAGATTCTCTCACGCTGCTCTACGAGTTCCATTTTCCTGCAAAATGCCTTGTACTCATCAAGCTGCGCCTGATACTTGCATCTCGCAATCATAACCGTGTCTTCATCTGCTCCGGCCATCTGTAATAGCCTTACCTTCTCGCGCTGCGCTCTCATATTCGTTTCAAGGTATCGCTGGCGCTGTGTGGCCTCGTATTTTGTGTATTCCCGGCCTTTAAAACGCTTAGGCTTATCTTCCTTTGCATTCTGTTCGGAAAGCCACTTATCGCTGAATTGCCGCTCAGAAATACCAGGAATAAACGGATAATAGGTATGGTAGCAATTCGCACCGTTAAGCCCTGTGACAGTCCCAAGACCGCATACAGTCCGCAATTCCTCTCGATTCCAGACTTTGCCTTGCCACACTCTGTGTGTTGGCCTGGCGCCCTCATGCCAGTCAATTTCAAAATAATCAGTATGCAGCTTCTCAGCGTTCATCTCCGAAATCTTCCCGGTAAGCTGGGAAATTCCGGTCATAACTGCCCGTCTGGCGGCCACATCACAGCGGCTTGTATAACCACTCGCGTAATCGACGGTACGCAAGCCGGAATTCGTCATTTGCGTTACCACTCTACGGATCACGGTATTATAATCGAATGCCCCGGAAGTGATCTCAACAATGGCGTTATCAAGATACTCATTGTAATAGTCTGCCAGCGGCGAAAAAACCAGACGGCCGCCTCCCATATCAACCTTAAACCCCAGGGATCGAGTGATATTATACAAATCGTCGTTGGATTGCTGAACAAGAGCACTGGTAAGCTGCTGTAATTCCTGATTCTCTTCGTAAGGAACGAAATTCTCGTTCACATGCTCGTAAAGTTTCTTCGCTCTCGTATAATATTGCTCGATTACCTCATCATACAACTCGAACGTTTCCGGGAAGGAATCGCCTACTGCTTTTTTTATGATATCCTCGATATCCTTTGTGCTGTTTCCCAGTATGTAATATCTGAGGAGTTGGTAATCTGCTGAAGAAGTGATTGTACCGGTCTTCTTAATCCGGCGTATCACGTCCTCCATGATACGGGTTTCAAGATTCCTATACCGCTTCTCAATTCCCGCAGACAGATAGCTATCATAGCTTTTATTCATTACGGAATCACTCCCGTCTGTTCAGGGATTTTCTTCATTGCCTGCTCTTCCGTCTCACCGTACCACTTCGCGCGGTACTCAGCCAGGCTCATAACCCCCATGGCTACGTCCTGCCGGTCCTCTTTGCGCTCCGTTTGCTTATCCTCAATAATCGAATCATCGAAATCTATTGTTATCTCTGTCCCTTCGGAAAGGCCAGGAACTTTCGCCACAATCCCTAGCCGTATGATAATTTTAATCAGACTTTTGATCACAGCATCAAGTACAATCTCGTGCTTCTGCAAAGTCCGGTACATATCGGAATTTTCCGAGATCACTTCCGTGGCTGTTGTTACTCCGCCCTGCTCAAAGCGGTAACGCTGCGTACCAAACCCGCATTTCATTGACAGGTAATTGAGATCATCGTTAATAGCCTTGCTGTGCTGCTCTACTCTCAGCGTCATATCAATTTCTTTAATCGGGTCTTTCGAGGCGCTTAAATAATCTTCCGGAAGACGATAGAATACCGTGTCACCAGTATCAAAGGTTGGATTCCCATCCTTATCCGTCAGCATCTCCGGCGCCACAAATATCCTCTTCCGTCCAAGGTCAAACTCATTCGCGTATGAGTCATATTCCAGGTCTATCTTCCGGAATACATCAATGGAATTCGCCAAGAGTGACATACCCATCGGGTTATTGTCATCCTCCCCTGCATTATTCACCAGATTCAACCGGTCAATTACGTACTGTGGTTCTTTCGATCCGGTCTCTATCCTGTCAGCCAGCCCCTTAAACGGTGGTAATGCATTCCACTGTTCAGGCGTCAACTCCTTACCGGCTCCGTTCGTGCATTCAACCACCACATTCTCGATAATATAGTTTCCTGCCGCTTCTCCGGCCTTCTCAGTTCTGTGAAACTGTATCTGTACGTACTTCTTTCGGTTGTACGTGTGCGGGAATAAGAAAGCACATTCCGTGATTTCACGGTTGTTCCATGACAGCGGAAAAATGTTGGGGGCTTCCAGATAGTTGATTCTTATTTCTCCTCCGTACACATTTCCGGCCTCGTCAACCTCCATATTGTCGAGATACGGAATATAGGCCACTGTCCCGGTTGCCGCCTTGCGCTCCTGGTACTCATTACCGATATTCCAGAAATCGTTTTTCTGCAACACCTCTTCAACGAATGTGTTCGTTGTCTCATCGGATAGAGTTACCTTTACCCGCTCATTAAGAAGCAGGTTCGCCATATCTTCGCATACCTTTTTCGGCATTCCGAGGCTGTGACGGTGGCATTTGGTCCAGGTTCCTTGTCCGCCATATATACGGTAGAAGTGGAACTTACGCACATTGCTTCTGTACCAGCTATACCATTCCGAAATTTTGGCATAGAAAGAACTGTCAACCGTGTCAATCCCTTTCTTCTTGAAATAGCTAAATATATTCATCTTCCACCTCCTCGTCAAGCGGGTTCCGGTATTCTTTTTCGTATTCCTTCACCGGGAGCCAATGTTTCATTTTTTTCCAGAATCCCATGACGAGATACCGGATAGCGTCCATGCAATGATCATCCACCTTTACCGGAATTTCTTTCCCGCGCTCGATAGATTTCTTGTCGTATTCATAGGTTCCGAATTCATCTACTGCATATTCCTGCAATGGGGAAATCGTCATAATCCCGTAGGTCAGAAGCTTCTGTACCCTCGATATTCCGAGTTCTACCTCATTCTCGGCGCCGCGGATCAACACCGTATAATCGCAATCCCTCGTTGCTCTTTTTATCTCCTCCGCCAGCCCTTGCGCGGAAGGATCGATAAAAACATAAAAGTAACTGCACTCATACTCTTCATGCAACGCGTCTGTGAAAGAAATAAAGTCTTTCGCATAATCAGACGGGCTTTTCTGCTTTCCCGTTTCCCTGCCTGAGTAATAATACTCTGCAAGCCCGGTTAATCGTTTCTGGTATTCATCAAGGCCGGCCGCTTCATAAACGGTCGCGTTCTGCTGTCCGTAATCTACTCCAATACCAATAATCCGATACCGCCTATTTTCCGGCCTCTCCTTATGCTTGTCAGAAAACATGTAGTAGATTACCTCATCTACCCCTATGCTCTGCCCCAGCCATACCCACCTGTATTGTCGCTCATCTGCCGCCTTCATGATCTCCGCAGACTCTATCAGGTCTTTTCCAAGCCAGTCCTCCGGAACGTCTCTATAGTCCGTGTGAATATGGATACAGTCCGCCCGCTTCTCCATCTTCTTGCACCACTTGTTGATTGGTGCGTTCGGATTCTTTGGCGGGTTGTATAGATATATCATCTGGAATCCGCTGCTGTTGCCACGGATAAACGTAGCCTCGATATTCTGTAGTTCGTCTTCTCCCTCGCCATCATCAAAGAATTCGGTAAGTTCATCGAGGATAACCAGCTTAATAGGCTTGCTCTCATCAATGATACCTTTTGTATCGTCGATACCATCAGAACCGGCGAAATACATCGTAGTGCCATATTTACGGTACGTGATTTCCATGGGTGATTTCCCGATCCGGAACGCCCTCTTGTCGATTCCCAGCCGGTTGATACCTCTCAGCATCTCCTTGTACACCGTCTTCCGCAGCTTGTTATGATGCTTTCTGAGCACTACTACGGAACCGTTCGGATCGTCAATTAACTGGAAGATACTCCGAACGCCCGCGTAACTTGATTTTGTACCGGCTCTTCCGGATGTTAAAATGATATGGCGGTGTGTCTTGTCGTTAAACAGCGGAAGATACTTCGGTATGATCGTCTCTGATATCCTGATCTGCTTGCGGTGCATCGTTTATCACCTCCACGCCGTCGCCGTTGTCTCCGCCTGCGCTCTCCCTAATGATCTTCCCGGTCTGTGCCTGTATATGGTCAATCCTTGCCCGCTGCTCTGGCGTCGCAAGGTCCATGTGGTCCGCAAGCCATTCCAGTGCTTTCATGCGGTCAGCCAGTTTAATACTGGCTCCGTCCCGCCCCTGCTTAACCTCCGTTATGATCGTTCCGTCAACCACATCGGATTCACGGAAACGAACGCTGTTAACAGTTTTCATGAGCGGAACTTTTTTCCCTGTTGCCGGGTCCTCAACCTGTATAGGCCCGAATGCTCCCATGGCCTGTGTTTCCTCGCGGCCAAACTCCACATAATCGGTAATGTCAGAAAATGCAATGTCCATGTACTTCTGGAAAATATCGTGTTCGTCAAGCATTTCCCGGTTTAGCCGGTCCTGCTTAAGCCGCGTGATTTCCGCCCTGACCTTTGGATTTCTTAGTAGTTTGCACCCTTCGACCATTGCCGTCTCGTAACTGCTGTTATACGCTTTCTGGTATGATCTCGTTGCATTGAAGCATCTCACATACCGGATGCAGAAAAGCCGCTGCTTGTCGGTCAGGTTAGGATTCTCTAACACCTGTATCACTTCTTCAGCAACAGCTTTCTTTTCTTCTTTCCGAACGTTCGCCTTTTTTTCTGAGTGTTCGCGTTTGTTTTCCGAACGCTCGCTTTTCTTTTCCGAACGTTCGCTTCCCCACTTATATGTTGATTTCCAGCGCCGTACTGTCCCTTCCGGTATCCCTAGCTGCTTTGAAATCTCCACTAATTTCTTTCCGGCAAGGAACATTGCTTCTGCCTGTTGCACTCTCTGATCTGGCGCTCTTGCCATGGTGTCACCTCTATTCTGTATAAAATAAAGGCACCCGTTTGGCGCCGGATGCCTTTTACAAGAAGGAACAAAAAATGAAAGAAAAAGCGGATCACCCGGAATCGAACCGGGACACATTACCTTCCTATGGTCGGCGAATGTCCATCTGCCATTGATGGTATGCTCCACATAATACCGGATCGTCTCCGGTATTGCCCTTATTGTTTTTGAAAGGTCTATTAAGGGTGTACTTTTAGACCTTGCCGAAAAAGCGTGTCAGGGTTGTGTTTTATTGATACACTTTTCTCATTTTAAATTATAACACATTTGGGTGTGACAAACGTGACAATTTACTTTTCACGCATAAATCTTGAAAATTTTTGTCTGCAAGTTTCTGCCGTGTATCCTTCTCCCATGGCATCAGCTACCTCTTTCCAGCTTTTCCGGTCGATGCAATAAAATAATAATATATTCCTCAATTCACTATCCTGAAGAGAGTATATGTATTCCTCCGCATCTATCACCATGCTGTCGAGTTCTGCCACATGCAATTCTTTTTTTGCCTTTCTTTCGCGTACCTTAACTCGCTTTCGGTTAATAAGTGTATTGTCTTTATTTCCGTGAATAACACACCTCCCCAGAGGTTTCCTCCCTCGTTTACCTTTTGTGACAACGTCGCTTACCTCTCTGTGCCTGGGTGGCATTGCCTGTATTTCGGATTCTAAATCCTGTATTCTTTTTTCTTCCCCCTCTATTTCCGTGAGAAGGCTTGCACACTGCCGTAATATGCTCTTATCCATAAATACCTCCCTATGCTGCGAATAACTCATGCACCTGTTGCATGGAATCATCATCGTCGATAATGTAACACTCCGTCGTTGTATTAATATTGCTATGGCCGAGAATCCGCTGGATATCCTTAATTGACGCGCCATGCCTGGACATATATGTAGCAAGGTATGCCCGGAACATATGCGGGTGGAGATTAAGCCCGGAAAGTCGCCGATCAGACTCCACAATCGCGTTAAGCATATGCCGGATACTATCATCACTCAGCCGCGTATATATCCCGCCCTTACGGCGGAAATTAAGGAACAATGCCGGATCGCAATCTGTGATCTGCCTGCGCTCTGCCAGATACTCCTCCAGGTGTACCAGTGCCCGCGGTGTGAAGAACGCCGGCCGCTCTTTGCGCCCCTTACCGTATATGATGCATTTCCCGGCCCTGATATCAATATCATTAAGGTCAAGCCCTACAAGCTCACTCACACGCATTCCAGTCGCGATAAGGACCTCCACGACCGCCCTATCTCGTATCGTCTGACAATCACACCGGATTATCTCCGCCTGCTCGTCCGTCAGTACTGTGCGCATCTTCTTTTCGGTTTTGACTTTGTTGATCTTGTCCATCGGGTTTTTCTTCGGCTTCCGCGCTAAGCTGCCGCCGTCCTCGATCAAATCCTCTGACATGATCCACCGGTAAAATGATTGCAAGGCGTGATACTTATTATTGATTGTCGTATCGCTGTTATGCTTAACGATTTGCCTCCAGGACAGGTACGCCCTTACGTCGTTGGTTGTGATATCTGCATAATGCTTTCTGCACCACTCAAAAAAGTTTCTCAATTCTCCACGATAGTTTTCAATTGTGCCTGCGGTCCGCTTTTCAAGTTGCATACACCGGAGCCACATTTCCACTACGCGCGGTGTGTCGTCAATATACTCCGTCGGAAGCTGCCTGCCGGCGTAATCGTCTGCTAAGATCGTCTTGTCCATCAAGTTCATGTAGAGCGCCGCTTTCACCTGATTAAGCCTTTCCTGCTCCGCCCACATGTCCATACTATTCATAAGTGTTTCCATAACTGTTAAAACAAAATTATCTGTATTAATCGCTGTCTGCATATTATAATCCTCCTCATGGTATGATTTTCCAGTTGATTTATCACGCCTGAGTCGGTTATAATATACTCAGGCAATAGCTAAGCGGTGGCGCATATCTTCCCGGATATCCACCGCTTTTTATTTTTTTCGATCATATGTTCTCTTCTCAAGTTTTTTATTTCCGGGGATTGCTCCCCGGATTATTTCTCTTTCGTTGCCGCATCTGTAACACCAGATCAGGCCATAGCACACTATCCGGCACGCCTCCCGGCAACCGCACCAATGCAAAGTGCTTATAATGCTCCACTATCTTACCGCGGTGCGCCTCACCAGTATGCCCCAATGATTCCGGCGCCTGGGACTTATATGTATGTACCGTTACCGTGCGGCCGATCCTGTAATATCGCTGCGCAGCCTGTATCTCCTTTCGGCTTATGTACCCTGGCGGTATATTATCGCGTCTCACTCCACATACCTCCTGACCTCTTCTACAGCATCATGCCAGCCGCGTGTATATAGAATATGATATTCGTGTGGAAGCTCCATACCATTCACACGCTCACGTATCTCGGCCAGACGCATCCGCAATGCCTCATTCTCACTTCTTAGCATATCTAACTCGTCCATGTCTTCCTCCTCTAAATTTCGATTTAGTGTATAAAGTTACGTATCACTACACACTAAAAACATTTCAAGCGCTTTGCGGATCACCCAGGATATAGAGCGTTCCTCGCGCTGGCAATAGGCCATCAGCCGTCTAAACTGATCCGGCTCCATGCTTATATCCTGCCGTATGTATTTCTCTCCTTCTGCTTTCTTCTGTCTTGCCATGGCGGCCGCTCCTTTCTCTGTGTATTACTCCACAAACTATTCTTTATCTCGATTTTGCCGATTAACCCACATCAGATTCGATATAGACGATAATTCCCTTTTTCCAATCGAGAGAATCCACCTTTTTCTCCGCTTCCTCGTCGCTTAGATTAGCCACTTCCCAAGCGGTAGATATGTCCTCGAAAATTTCATTCCAATCGTCCTTATCTCGAATATATACTTTTTCTTCACCTTCATAGATTTCGCCGATTTCCACATTTCCGAATCGAGAGAGCCAATAGCCGCAGTCATCGGCTACGCAATCATATGATACCATCGGGATTACTGGCAGTTCTGGATTATCTGCTACCATTTCAAGTAACTTCCGTCGATTAACATATGATTTGCAATCATCTTCACTTTCGGATTCATACAGCGTATTACATCCGCTTAATTTTCCGTCTTTGTCCCAGATTCCGGCCCAACTCATGGGCCTAACATAATATGTACCTCTGTCTGTTTCACCGATAATAAGTTGTTCCATTTCTAATCCTCCTCTACCATTTTGTTGACGTCGCCAAAATGGTCTTACATGGCTACTCGCGCACGGCCTATGTTGCCGCCGTTTTCGCCATTGCAACGAATTAAGCCTGCTCAGAAACAGCGTCTTTTGCTTCTGCCTCTGTCAGATAAAATTCGTCGTCCGTATAGCCACTGGCACATGACTCCGAATCTGGATCATAGATCATATAGCAAACCGATCCATCTTCTAAGATTTCAACAGACTGCACTTTTGTTTTGTAATACTCATATCCCCAGATTGCAAAGACTTCTTTTCCCGGTAATGCCTTTATGTATATATACATTTCATGCCTCTCTTTCTTTTATACAAATGTCGCTTCCGGCTCTTTTTCCGGCTCAATATAGCTGCTGTCCCATTCCTCATCAATCACTATCGTGGTTCCTGCCCGTTCTAGCCTGAGAAGAAGGACCTCGAAATCAGACAGTCTTCGCAATGATGAAATTTTGATGTCACTTGAAATACTTATAGAATATGGGTGCTCTTTTCCATAATCGCTTATGTATTTTGAAACCTGAATCTGTATATTAAGATCTTTATCGTAATCGTTTTCAAATGTAATTTTCGCTCTCTGTAAACAACTCCATTCCGGTTTTTCTTCTTCCTCGAACCTCATTTCGCAATCTACTGGCGCATAATACACCCCATCGTCATGACATACCTCTAGCCCGTCAACTTCAATGTCCTTATTGCACTGCTTTATCCACGCTTTAAACAAGTCAGTGACTTTGATTTCTTTCTGTTCCGGTTCCAGCATAAGCCCTTTGAAATTCTCCAAAATACGCTTTTCGGCCATGCAGCCATCAGAATTCACTATTTCTGTAAGTACTGTATCCAGTTTAGGGAGGAATTCTGTAAAATCATACTTTTCGATGTACGGAACCATAACCTCCGTAATTTTATTTTTAAGCGCCCTTTCGGCGTCTCCCCAGCGGAAAGCCTCCCCTACTGCGTTTTTAAAAGCTTCTTTGAATTTTTCCTTTACTATTTCCTGTACTTCTTCTTCGGTTAAAACTTCCTGTGCAATCTTTAATAATTCATCTTTCATATCTTCTCTCCTTTAAATTTCCTGTTATGCCACGCGGTTATTTCGTCAAGATAAAACGTTTCCCCACACTTCGGGCAATAGGGAATCATTCCTGCTCTGGTTTCCCGCTCCAGATTTTTTATGACTACCAGATGTGGCTTATATGCTGCTATCTCACGCCTCTGCTCAAGCAATGCCTCTACCTGGTCGCCTAACCGCTCATAATGTTTTGCCATACTGTACAAAGCTTCAAAGGGTTCTACAATAGCATCGCAGTCCTCGCACTGTACAATTTTATTTACATAATCAATCTCATAGTGTGGATTACTGCACTCACATAGTTTTCTTTTCCCGTATTCCACCTTAAGCACATCAATGCGCTTAATTTTCTCCGGTAGATTCTCCATCTTCTTTTTCCTCTAAATGATCGATTAGTGAACTATAGTTCACCTATCTTTACAGTAACATGAAGCGCTTTGAATACTTTATCTGCACTTTCTACACTCATACTTTTTGTACCATTTTCCCAGTAAGCAATCGCTCTTTTGGTTACTCCGGCCATGTCAGCAAGCTTCTGCTGTGACAATTTCTGTTTTCTTCTTTCACTTTGCAAAACTTTTCCTAAATTTATCATTGACTTTATTTATCCCCTTCTGCTATACTATATATTGTGGTGAACGTCCGTTCGTCATACCACAGGGAGGTACGAGATTATGAAAGGAGGTACGCGTATGGGTAAAACAATAAGAGTTCGTATTAACTCTACTGCCAGAACTACAAGTTCTGGAAATATCCAGGTTCGCACTACTGTGAATAACGGTCACAGTACCAGAACAACCACCAAGACTATTCGTGTGAAATAGTCCTTTGGCTACCCTGATATCCCCTTATCAGGGTAGCTTTTTTCATTCCTCCGTGTTTCATTTTTTTAACTTGATGAAATATCAGTTTTGTGAAGGAACCGTTCTACGATTCCACGCTTCTTTTGCTCTCTCCTGATCAGCATATTGTCCTGTTCCGCAAAAACACGAACCGCATTTAACTGTATACCTGTCCTTTTCTGAATATCCCAGCTCGTCGGTGGTGAATAAATATGCTCTATTTCCACAAAACGGACACTGCTTCAATTCTTCCATCTCTGTTCCTTTCTCCTAGTAGTCCCGGAAATACTAATACTGTTGCTGAATCACTTCCATCTTTTCCGTATCTGACACGCCGTCTGCATCTACACATGGAAGTAAGTCATTGCCATTCCAGCAGAAAAAAATCCCGGTTATCGAAACGTCAACACTCTCCGGATAAAATCCGCGCAAGGTTTTAATCGTTGTCCTCTGAACCGTTTTAAAACAAACGTCAAACTCACGAACCTCGCCATCGTCCAGAACCAGCCTTGTCTTGTCTCCAATATTGATTGGAGTTCCATTTTTATCAAATAATCCTGTCTCCATATTCTTCTCACTTTCCTCCGGTTCTCCCGGAAATATTAATATATCGGTTTTACATTTTTAAAGTGTTTGTGATTTACAGGAGTGAGGGACTCAATCTCTTTTGCCATCCGCAATAAATACTCAAGTGTTATTTCCTGATCCGTCTCATATGAGATATTGACCGCTATACCTACACTGCCGCAACCACTTACCACCTGCATTGGACGTTCAAACCGTGTATCGCATTGTGTGGCAATAAATCGTGCTATCGCCATGTCATCTACCCTCCGAAAATATTAATACTACTGATTATCAATACAATACTGAATCGCTAAACGATTAAGTGTATGAGTGAAGCCAATTAAATCAGTTTCATCATCTTGCGTTACTCGCTGAACAAAAATATGCATTGCTAACAATAGCGCAGTAACATCTTCTGTAAACTTTTCACCGTCAAGCTCCAGTTCACAAGTTATTTCTTTGCTGTCTTCATCACGATAGACATTTCCAATATTGCTTAAAAATAATAAAATCTTCTGCTGTATGTCGTTCATTTTATTTTTCCTCCATCTCGAAATAACACCACTGTTCACATTCCTTGCAATGCTCCGCCGGTTCCTCTCCAATCGTTGTGGAAAACCCGCGGCACTTACTTCCTTCCCAGCCGGGGTGACCATACTGCCTTATGTATAGGCAAGGCCCCGTTTGGTAGCACAGGCCGCAGATATTTGCCAGTGATTTAAGCAGCTTCTCTCTGGCCTTCTTCTCTACCTCTGCCTGTGATACTGCGGCGGAATAGATATTGTAGCTTGCTGTGTCCAGCTTGCGGATCGCCTCCATCATTCTGACCGTGCCTACTGCCTTGCTGTTATCCATCACCCGGTGCAACTCCTGGCGACTGTATCCGGTAAACTGCTCCAGCTCCGATACAGTCATTCCAAACATCCCGGCCACACTCTTTAAATCTGCCATGACAAAACCTCCTTATTTGTCAAGTCTTAATTCGGTAAATCTTAATACTGTGGAACAAATGGTTCTGGCAGCGGCATCCAGGCCAGTACTTCCAGTTTCTCCCACCCATCTGTAAATGATGATCCGTTCCAAAATGCTCTAAATGCATAATCTACATTTTTTACGGACACCAAATATAACTCTAATGGCTTGTTGTCAAATACCGGATTCTCTTCTGGTCTTTCCGGCAGCCGCTCCCCCACCGGAATCCATCTACTCATATCCGGCTTACTATCAATTAGCGATTGTGCTGCCTCCCGCGTATCTCTCGCAAAATCCGATTGTCCCTTAAAAACTTCATTAAAATCAATTTTATCCGCATCAATCAGTCGCATAATTCCAGCTCGTCTCCCTTCCACACGATTTCCAGTCCCGGCACCGAGATACACCGCGGCTGCCCTGGCACCATCTTGATGATCCCATCGTCCGCCATCTGCTTAAGATGCAGGTGTACACTGCTCTTGCTCTCCAGCCCTACACCCTCCCCGATCTCTCGCACCGAGGGCGGCCAGCCGTGGGTTATGGTATACTGGACTATGTAGTCCCTGATCTGCTTATGACGCTCTTTCATGGTCTGCCTTTCCGGCCTCGTGAAGCATCTCAGCTACAGTCTCCGCAAATTTCTTTTTCAGGTCAGCATCATTATCGATCAGCTCGTTGTGTTTGATTTTCCTCTTGATCCCAGTTTTTCCGCGGTATGCCGCTTCGACCGACTCGAAGTCAATTCCCTTCTTTCTCATTCTGGCACCCACGGCGGAGTATGTGGCACTGCCGTATATGCTGTGATCGTTGCGGGCTTCAATAAGCGGCTGAATGATTTCCTGTCTGGTCCGTGCCAACATGGCCGCATCTGCTGCCTGTGCCTTCTCGTCACGGAGCTTGCACTCATCCTCCATGTTGTAGAGGATCGATTCAAAAAGGTTTCTTAACTTCTCGCTTCGAGAAATGGCCTCGAGTGTTGATGGTTTTTTATCTGATCCGCCTTTACAGTCTTTTACTTCCTGCGCAAGGCAAACTCCATATTGCCGATCCATCTTAAGATATATCTTCCGCAGTACAGTATTCAGTGAATCATTCTGCTTCGGATATTTCTTCGCCAGTTCAGTACCTCTTTTATTCATGTTCATTTTCCAAATCATGTACGGGTCTGGCTCCCCTTCCTGCTTTCTAACAGGTGTTGTTGTCTTCTTTCCTGCCGCCAAAGACTTCGATTCTGTACATATCCCTTCCTGTAGTTCCCGTAATCTGCCGTCAAAGTATGTAATCAATTCCGTTCTGAGTTCCGCAAATTTGGAATCCATGTATCCCCTGTCAACAAAGTTTTCGGGATTATATCTCTTTCCCATGTTCACCATCTCCCATATCCTGTAGTCCCTGCATTACCAGAGCGTCATAATCAACCTCGCGCTGTGGAAACTGCTGGAACTGATTTGTTTTCTGTTTTCCTGTCCGTCCCTTGTCCTTCTGCTCAGCTTCTTTCACCGCATTTATCACCCATTTGCGTATTGCCAGATAATGGCTCTTTGCTTTATAGCCTTTCATCTCGATATACTCATCGAGGAAGGTGATTGCTTTTTCTGTCATACCCTCGCCGTATTCAGCCTGTAGTTTTCCCTTTTCATCATCGGTCAACATAACATGTCTATATTCTCCATATTTGTGTTTCACTTTGACGTCAGGTGAGGGTGAAGCGTCAGCGGAAGCCGGTATATTATTATTAATCTTATCTATACTAATCTTATCTAATCTAATCTGAGAAGCCGAAACGGATACAGGCTGTACACATTCTGTATCCAAAGTGTATACGCCGGTCTCTGTTTGGGTCAAAAGTGCCTTTTCTTCGAGGTGGATTGTCTCTTTGTAGCGGTCCCTCTGGATGTAGTTATGGACCCACCAATGTGTGATTACACAGATCCCCTTTTCCATCTGGATTATGTAATTTTTTGCCACAAGAATTTTATAATCATCCTCACTGGCTCCAATGCTACGCATGATCTTTTTTGCATTGTCAAGAAATCCATCATCATCCGCCCTCATGCCGAGATGGAAATAAAGTGCCTGTGCTGATTTCGGCATATCCAGGAACATATCGCTGTCGATAATTGCCTTTGAGAACATTCTCTTGTTTGCCATGTCTACACCTCTATTCCTGTTTTTCTGGCGTTCTGTGCCGGTGTAACGATTCGTAGATTGTCTTTCCGGTTGTCCGCCCGGTTATGGTTGATATGGTCAATTACAAGCCCTTCTCCGCGGAACTGACCGACTAACAGCTCATGCATTCGCATCATTTTACCGGACACTCTGGCCTGCGGGTATCCGTCGATCCCGATTGACCACGAGTATTTCGCCAGCCTGTCAACGTCTTCAGCGTCCACGTTGATCTCCTCGCCCTTGTGGGTACGGATGATATAGCTGTTCGTTCCGCGCATTCCCCGCGTCTCCTGATCTTCTTTCAGGCAGCCGCAGGACTTAATAATCCCCAGCCGCAAGTGCTCACCTTTTACCAGCTTCTCAGTACCGCAATTCAGGCACTTGCATTTCCAGTATCCGCGGCCAGCATATTCCCGAGCCACTAGAAACCCAAAATGCATACCGCTTAAATCTATATAACTCACTGTAATTCCTCCTTTGTTCCCCCGCCGCCAGACGAAAGACGGCGGAGGCAGTACCATGGCAATTATTATGTTCGTGACACATTAATTCTTGCCCCCTATCTAAAGGCTCGTTTCAGAGCCGACAAGGCTTATTCCTCGTACTTTATACCGTATACCTTATACTTGTTCGAAAAGGTATCAAAACCGGTTGTATGAGCCTCTGTATGATGCACACGGCACAGGCATATCTTTCGGTGATCCGAATCATCAAGCGTTCTTCGGTCATTTCCCATCCCGATAGCATCAACATGATGAATCTCACCCGGCCGGCCACATATAGAACATTTTTTAAGTTTCAGGCACGCATACAGGTAATGTCCTATATCATCAGTACGGTTAAGTGCAAAATCCAGTAACGGAACACCTGCTTCCAGCGCATAATCCAATATTGTATTGATAAATTCCCTGGCTGTATCCATGGAGCAAGACGAGAGTGAAAAGTACTCGCAGCCGGTACGGTATATGTGCAGGTATTTAAGCCATTCTTTCATGACTTCCGGCATCTCTCCGGTAAAGCCCGCAATGTCGTTAATCGTTGCGTATGCTTTCTTCCTCTGCTCTGCGCTTATGTGCCTCCCATCGTCAAGCCAGACATTACAGGTGCGCATATGTTTCTCTTCCAATGGCTCCATGAGGTTTTTACCGGGAATAAACACCTGTAAATAAGTCCCTTCTTCCACTGGCTTGTACGCTGTGATATGTGCAAATTCATACATGCCCGTCACCTCTTAATTAAATGGCAGCCCACTATCATCCGGTGGGGTTAATTGTTTCATTTCATCGTCTGAGACTGGCGGTGGTATCTTTTCTTTATCCGGCTTTGCTTTAAGCACTTTTACAGCTTCGCTATACTGGTCGTTCTCCATCTCCTCCAGAGTCTTAAGACCATAGTTCTTTAAAAGCCCCTTTATCCCGACGCCTGTTCTTTTCAGTTCCTCTATAATCTCGTTCCTCTGATCCTCATTGATTTTCCCGTTGGAGTCAGCGTCTTTGTTATCATCGATACAGAACAGACCATTAAGCGCATATTTTCGGGCGTAGCTGCTTGTACTTCCAGTTATTTGAGAAGCGTCCATACCCTTCTTTTCTTCCTCTTCCCGTGCATATGCCTTATTAGTAATTTCGGTTCCGGTATCACAATCAACAAATTTCGCAATGCCCTTAACATAATACCGGCCCCCTATCTGCTCTATTTCGTCGTTGAGGAAAAGCACAGCATTCACAGATTTAAGAAGTGGCTTTACAGCCTCCTGTATGTCCTCGCAGTTACGATAATAATATTTTCCGAAAAGGTTATACTGGCTTTTCGGTACTTTGAGTTCCTGCTGTACTTTCAGCAACTTCTCATACACATTCATTGTACGGTTGTCACCCATTACACATCTTTCCTCTCAAAATACAGCCCCAGACTGTTAAGCGCGGTTTCCAGTTCCTCCAATTCTTCCTCGGTCCCCACGACGGTGTAAAGCACACGTTTCGTTGGAATCGGCTTATAAAATCGTGTATATACCGGTGCATATGCCGCAGCCCTTTCCTCGTCTACCGATTTAAGTTGTTCCACCGTCTCACTCCTGGCCTCTTCCCTGATCTGCTGTTCCTGTGCCACCCGTTCACGTTCCTCACGGCGGATTTTCTCGATATCCAGATCACGTTTTTTCTCCTCCTCTTTACGGAGGATTTCAAGACGCTGCGACTCATAATTATTGATATACATGACGGCGTTCGCAAGGCTCAGATCACGCTTGTACATCTCCAGCGCTTTCGTGACCGCCTCGGAATCCATATTTTTAATGGTTGTAACCTCTTCGTATGACTTGCCGATCACCTCGATCATGGCCTTTTTAATCGCCGGAAGTTTTACAGAGGCATTTTCCCATTTCGGATCATAAATCTTTTCCAGGGGAAGGTATTCCAGCATCTCCCCGATCACGCTGTAATACAACGCCTGGATATCTACCTTTCTCTTTGCAACCCTGACAGCTTCCATTTCCTTAAGCTGGCTGTCAATAAGGTTCACCGGCTTGTCCACGATCTCCAGGAGGCCATCAACCCGCAGTTTAAAAGCATCATACGGTTTCATCCACTCTGCCTTAACCTGTTTCCGGCTGTCTTCGATCTCTTTTCTCAGCTTCCGCAGATTTGCAAGTTCGCCTTTTGCTGTAGATTTTGAATCTTCCGTGAAAACGGCGCCTTCGTACTCAGAAAGCTTCTCTTTTAGCCCTTTTTCAAGCTCCTCGAAATTTACTTTTATAATTCCGTTTGTCTGTGCGACTTCGAATTTTAATTCTGACATGATATTAATTCCTCCATATTCATTTCATACTGTTGTCCGTTCAGCCGTATCCGCTCCGTGATCCTGTGCCGCTGCTCTGCTTTCCGCTGGCACTCGTCACACGTGCGACCTTCTCCGGGATCGAGATAGCAACCACACTGGTCACACTGATATCTCATTTTTCTCACCCTCTTGATTTCTTTCGGCTCGTGTGATATCATGAGCCTGTAAAGTTTTTTCGTATTTGCCGCTGTGAGTTCGCACCTCACGCGGCTTTTTTCTTCCCTTGCCGTTTCCCCATCCATACGGATTCCAACCTCCGGCCGCTGCCGCTCTGTATGTACCATTTTTACGCTTGCTCAATACCATCACCCTCTTACTAGACATAATATAATAGCTACCAGCGCCGCGATCACTACGGCCTCGGCCTGCGCCGCTGTCCGGTAACTTCTCCGGCCCTCGTACGCTTCGTGAAACATACGGTTCCAGTAGCGGGCGCTGAAGCCTGCAAAATAGTTCCGCATCGGTATCACCCCTTCCCACCAAAAACAATATCCTTCATGGTTACTTCTTTCTCAGGCCCTCTTTTCTTTTGCGGCCGGATCATCGATTCAGATTCCGCGCCTGTTCTCTCGGCTTCTGAATCCTCTTTGTAAAACTGGCTCGTCGGTATCCTCCAGTCCCCTAACTTCCGCGTGGCCTGTATCCTGCCACTCTTAATATAGTTGAGTACGGTTGACTTCGAGCAATGCATTTTAATCGCTATGGCTTTCGGGGGAAGAAACTCATCCAGCCCTACGGCTTCCAGGTACGCAACGCGGTCTTTCAACGCTGCATTTTCTTCCTCCAGTCGGTTAAGACGGTCTTCGATTCCCACGGTTATCACCTCCTTACATCTTGTATAATTTTCCTTCTCCCTCTATAATGTAAATATCAGCACTGCCATGCTGAAATACTAAAGAAAGGAGATTTCTATGGAAGTCAATTTATCTAATACAGATGCTCTTTTCATTTACGGACATTTTCGTAAAGAGGCCCACAAACTTGAAGCACTAAAAGCTATGCCAGATTGTCCAATCTCAAAAGAAAATCTGGATCAGGATATTCAGCTCTACAATTCTATTGCCGACAAATTCCGTGATGCATATCCTGAGCTATCTGGTCTCGACAATTACAGAATCTAATTTAAGAAGCCTTGGATGCTTCAGCCTCCAGGGCTTCTTTCATTTTTCTAATAAGCATATCTGTAGATTCATATTTTTCAATTTTAACAACGTAAGTCATGCCTTGATGCTTAACCGCTTTCACGTAATCGTGTTTCTTACAGTTCAAAAGCCAAATAAATATTTTCCACATCTCTCTCACCTCCTATTAAATTTTCAACGTGCGCTTATCTGTCTGTTTTTCTACTGCTACATCGTTTCTTCTTATGAGCATTCTGACTAGCAAGCAATATGTTTCCATTCATAAGCCATAAGTTCCGGTTAGTATCCTGAAGACTCTTATAAATTTCTGCTATAGCCTTTAATTCTTTCTCTTCTACTGGAATGTTTTTTAAGTCTACCATGTCTTTCACCTCGCTTTCTTGTTCATCTGCCACCATTATACGTCGCATCTAGTCATTAGTCAAGAACTTTTTTGTTCATATGAGACTTTTTGTTGACAATGCCACATTTTCATACTATAATTGAATAAGAAAGCGAGGTGAAAAACTATGATGGGTAAGCAATTGAAAATGCTCAGAAAAACGTTGGATTTAACACAGCAGGAATTTGCTGATCGAATAGGGATAAAGAGAAACACGGTTGCTTCATATGAGACGAAAGACGACAGGGAACCAGTTGGTGCGGTTGTATCATTAATATGTAGAGAATTTAGTGTTAATGAGGAATGGCTTCGAACTGGAGAAGGTGATATGTTTATAACACCACCAAAAAACGACCTTATCGCTAAGGCCGCTGTATTATTAGGTCAGAAGGATCCAGTTTTCGAAGCATTCGTTGATACATATAGCAAACTGGACCCTGCTAACCGTAAAGTTTTAATAGAATGGGGGCTTGATTTTCTTAACAATTTGAAGCAGCGTTCTGAGGACATTTAATTTTATCCGACCTGCTATTATCTGGATAGGAATTAGCAAAAGTATAGACAGCAAGTATATATTCTATATCATCGCTAGCCTCTATACGTTGAATAGTTAGGATTTTTATATCATCAGTTGTCATAAATATGTACCTCCCTTTCCGAGAATACCAGTAAATTGTATGTACTATACATATATTATAACACAAAATTGTTTATTTTGTATATTTTATAGTACAATAGCTATTGGCAAATTCTGGTATTTTCCACTTTTTGCCAGTATTTTTGTTCAAAAAGCACAATATTCTGAAAATGCCATGCATCAACACCGGGAAAGGAAGTATGACACATTATGTGGGATAGCAGATCAGAACATATGTTCTGTTTTGTTCTATAAAAATTATATTACTATTAGGACTAAAAATCAACCCTTTTCAGAACATTTGTTCTGGTGGATTTCTTACAAATTATTAAACCCTCTGTGTTGGTCGCACAGAGGGTATAAACAGACATACCGGCATAGGGGCCGATACAATATTATAGAGCACTTATATTGTATCATTTCGTGCACCTACTGTAAACCGGTATGGTGTATTTTTTGCGCTTAAAATAAGGCTTTAAGGCCAGAAAGAAGGATGATGCAATGAGTATTCAGGAAAGTAATTATATATCAAAAAAGACCGGGAAAACAAAAACGAGGTATTTCGCCAATGTATGGTACGCTGAAGAGAAGCGGGCCATTACCGGCCCCATGCGCGATTCCAAACCAGAAGCCAAAAAGGACGAGGCAAGAATCATACTGGAGATCGAGGCCGGCCGGGCCCCTGCTCCGAAGGCAAAAAAATCCGAAAAGGTGGACGAGGTATATAAATTATGGCACGAGTCCACGAAACCACCAGTATATGCTAACAGCACATGGAATGTATACGCACAGTTTTACGGCGATTATATACAGGAAGTGTTCGGAGACAGAGCCATATCTGATATTACAAGTATACATATACAGCGGTATGTAAATGCCATGAAGGAAAAGCATAGCCCAGAGACAGTAAATAAATGCATCACGGTTCTGGTAAACTTATTCGGATTTGCCATTGATCCGCTTAAGTGCATTACCAGTAATCCAGTAAAAGGTATTAAACGGTGTAAAGTGCCGAGAAAAAAGAAAGTCACCTGGAACGATGACATAGTCACTTATTTTCTCGATCTGCCAGACGTCAGGGCATCACATTATTATCCCATGTTCGTGATCTCCGCTCTCCTGGGCGCACGGCCCGGGGAAGTCTGCGGCCTGCGAGAAAACGGTTTAAACAGCAAGCCCACGTATATGATCGATTTTGAAAAAGGGTATGACAATTGGGAAGTGGATACCGATCTTAAAACCGGCGGATCACACCGGACGCCACCGATACCCAAATATTTATACGATATTATTCACCGGCGCTTGATATGGAAACGGAAAAATCATATGGTAGATCACTCGTGGGGGGACAATGATTATCTTTTTGTAAGCCAAAATGGCAATCCAATCAAACCTCATCAGTACGGAGAGGCTTTTAAGCGGCTTTTAAGGGCACATAACCGCCAGATGAAGGAATATAAGAAAGAACACGGAGAACTGCCAGAAGGGGCATTTCTGTTGCCTGAAATCACATTGTACGGACTCCGCACAAGCTTCGCCACAAATAATATGCGGCGTTGCCCGAATGCCGCTCTTATCTCCTCAGTAATGGGTAACAGCCCTAAGACGCTTATGCAGTTTTACGCGCAGGCCGAAACTGATATGCAGATGGATTTAATTAACGGATACGCTTCCGGGAAGCTCGAGGCAAGAGAAAAGGGGGTCAGAAATGCACTATGATAATAAGACGAACAATGAAAACTTTAAGCAAAAACTTTAAGCAAGTTGCATTATGTAAACAAAAAACGAGTTCCCAAAACTCGGGAACCCGCATAAACACTAGGTTTTTAGAAGAGCGCGAGACGGGGATCGAACCCGCGACCCCAACCTTGGCAAGGTTGTACTC
>ERZ781272.376-NODE-376-length-36105-cov-4.343384_pt1 | contig 36105 bp, 41 predicted proteins | sample MGYA00375850_ERZ781272 | MGnify/ENA primary metagenome ERZ781272 (study PRJEB29790, sample SAMN06051246) | human gut metagenome | host: Homo sapiens | place: USA: Cincinnati, Ohio | collected 2013-06-21 | study: EMG produced TPA metagenomics assembly of the Gut...
TCATTCCGTTTTTCTGCGCTTTTTTCTGTCTATTTTTTCGGGAAGGGCTCAATACCGCACCAGTAGAGCATTTCAAAGGCATAAAAGGAAACAGGTTTGTCCATCATTTCATAGGAAAATTTCTTGTATTCTTCCTTTGTCCAGAACAGCATTTCCTTGTGTTCCTCACTCCCCATATTTCCCACCTTTGCGGCAGGATTGGAACGAAGTTCGTAATAGCGTACAGCGTGATTAAAGATAGCCGACAACTGATTGTGCAGCGTTTTCAGATAGGTCTGTGAGTACGGCTTTTTCTTTTCATCACGGTAGGCAAGCATTTCATTCTGCCAAGTGATAATCTCCTTTGTGGAAATCTCGCTGATTTTCAACTTGCCGAAATAAGGAAGTATCTTCGTGCGAATAATATGCTCTTTTGTCAGCCAAGTGTTTTCTTTCAGACGGTTTTTCACATCATTGATATACAGTTCCGTAAATGCTTCAAAGCTCATATCAAGGTCAGACGAGTTTTGTAGCTGGAACATTCGCTCCCATTCCTGTGCTTCTTTCTTTGTGGTGAAACCCCGCTTACATTTCTGCTTGCGTTCGCCTTTCCAATTCACATATCTCGCCATCACATACCAAGTTCCGTTGTCCTCATTTTTGAATACTGGCATTATTTACTCTCCTTTCCTGCTCCGTAGAGCCTTTCATAAAAATACTGGCGGTTTACACGCCCTGCAATCGTAATAAATCCCTGTGCTTTCAGTTCCTCGTTCAGTTTTCTGATGAGCTTATAGGCATAGGGCTTTGATACGCTTAGTTCCTGTGCCACATCATCGGCACGAATAAATCTGTTTTCCATATCATCAGTCCTTTCATTAGTTTTTCAAGTTGCCGTTCTACCCGAATATCGTTCCTGCCCCCATTTCAGCGGCGTTATCTCGCTCACTCTTGAACAAATCAAAAGGTCTTGGCGAAGTATCCTATTCGGACGGTCATTTAGTTTTTGCTAAGCATATCCGCTTAGTGTTTTCTATTATACTAAGCAAATACGCTTGTGTCAAGAGGTTTTTGAGAAAATGTTAAACTTTTTTGTTTCGTTTCCTCTTGACAATTCCTAAACATATCTGCTATACTGATTGCAGTACATAAGCAAGGAGTGTAAACACTATGGCTATTGGCGAAAGAATACATTTTTTCAGGCTTTTGCGTGGTATGACGCAAAAATATCTTGGTACGGCTGTCGGCTTCCCCGAACGGAGCGCAGATGTGCGTCTGGCACAATACGAAACTGGCTCCCGTAAACCAAAAGCAGATTTAACGGCTGCATTGGCACAGGTGCTTGATGTTTCCCCGCAGGCTCTTGATGTTCCCGATATTGACAGTTATATCGGGCTTATGCACACCCTATTTACCCTTGAAGATATTTACGGTCTGACCATCAGCGAAGCGGACGGAGAGGTCTGCTTAAGAATTGATAAGGGCAAAGGCAAGGAGGCTTATGAGCTTCTCAAAATGCTCTGTGCCTGGAAAGAACAGGCGGACAAACTGTCTTCCGAGGAAATCAGCAGGGAAGAATACGACAACTGGCGTTATTACTATCCGAAGTTCGATACCACACAAATCTGGGCGAAAGTTCCCTCAAAAGAATTAAGCGACGCATTAGTCGAGCAATTCCAGGACAAGCTGAAAGATATGTAAAAACAGCGAGGAACAAATACTATGACTATTTTTCAAATATTGACTGCTATCATCTTGATTGTTTTCTATGCTTGCTACTATGCAAAGAAAATAGAGCAAACGAAAAAAGGAATCCGTACCACGCAAATCGGAAAGGGAAAGCAAGGCGTTCCTCTATATATTGAAATTACAATGGGTATTGCAACATTCTGCGTTGTGGTCGTAGAGGTCATAAGCATTGTGTTAGACTGGTCTATTTCTCCTGTGTGGGTTAGAATTGCAGGACTAATTATCTCTGCATTTGGAGTCGCACTTTTTATAACAGCTATGCTTACAATGCGTGATAGTTGGCGTGCAGGCGTATCGAAAGATAAAACAGAGCTTGTCACATCAGGAGTATTCAAGATAAGCCGTAACCCAGCCTTTCTTGGCTTTGATCTTATGTATTTAGGCGTTTTAATGGTATTTTTTAATTGGGTGCTTCTCATATTTTCAGCCTTTGCAATTCTCACGCTCCATTTGCAGATTGTAAACAACGAAGAGGACGCAATGTTATTGGCGTTCGGTGATGAATATCTGAATTACAAGAAAAAGGTAAACAGATATTTAGGAAGGAAATAAATAGGCAAACGGCAAAAAGCCCTTAGCCATGAGTTACTACCCACAGCTAAGGGCTTTCTAATATGGATTTATTTGTCGTACAGCCTGTCAATCATTCTGTAACCCATAAACCACTGGATTACAAGAATAATGGCTCTTATATGACTGTTATCAAATTGTTATCAAAAGAACTCTTGAAACGCCGCAAACCTGCATAAACACTGGATTTTTACGACCTCTCAATTCATTCCCACTCAATAGTAGCTGGGGGCTTTGAGGTGATGTCATAGACAATACGGTTGATATGGCGCACCTCGTTGACAATACGGGAACTGATTTTCTCCAGCACATCGTAGGGGATTCGCGCCCAGTCGGCAGTCATAAAGTCGGTAGTAGTGACACCGCGCAGGGCCAGGGTGTAGTCATAGGTCCTGCCGTCGCCCATAACACCCACGGAACGGGTCGAGGTGAGTACGGCAAAATATTGATTGATACTGCGATCAAGATTTGCATTTACTATTTCCTCGCGAAAGATCGCATCTGCATCACGCAGGATATCAAGCTTTTCTTTGGTAATTTCCCCTATCACGCGAATCGCGAGACCAGGCCCTGGGAAAGGCTGGCGGAATACGAGATAATCGGGGAGTCCCAGTTCCAACCCAAGACGCCGCACCTCATCTTTAAAGAGCAGACGAAGCGGCTCGACAATTTCTTTGAAGTCGACATAATCCGGAAGTCCGCCCACATTGTGGTGGCTCTTGATAACCGCTGCGTCACCGAGTCCGGATTCAATGATATCCGGATAGATGGTTCCCTGGGCGAGAAAATCAACCGCACCGATTTTTTTGGCTTCTTCTTCGAATACACGGATAAACTCTTCCCCAATGATTTTTCTCTTTTTCTCCGGTTCTTCCACACCGGCAAGTTTTGTGAGGAACCGCTTTTCTGCATTCACGCGGATGAAATTCAATTCTCTGCCTGCAAATGCGGCTTCGACCTCATCTCCTTCATTTTTACGCATCAGGCCATGGTCGACAAAGATACAGGTAAGCTTGTCTCCGACTGCGCGGGAGAGAAGCGCAGCGACCACAGAAGAATCTACACCGCCGGAAAGGGCGAGCAAAACTTTTCCATTTCCGACTTTCGCACGTACTTCCTCAATGGCAGTTTTCGCATAGCTTTCCATGTTCCAGTCGCCGGTGCATCCGCAAACATCGTAGAGGAAACGGCGAAGAAACTCGTTTCCGTTTTCAGTATGAGATACTTCCGGATGGAATTGCACACCGTAGAGCTTTTTCTTAGGATTTTGCATAGCGGCATTCGGGCAATGTGCAGAATGTGCTGCATTAGTGAATCCCTCAGGAAGCTTGGCAATATAGTCGGTATGGCTCATCCATGAGTCGGCCGTTGAGGGAAGACCATGGAACAGGACGCAGTCATCTGCATAGACGGTTTCTGTTTTGCCATATTCTCTGCTGTCTCCGGTTTTTACTTCACCGCCGAGCAGATGCGCCATCAGCTGGTTGCCATAGCAGATACCCAAGATTGGAATTCCCATCTCAAAAATTAGGGGATCGCATTTGGGGGATTCCTCCAGATAAACACTGTTGGGACCGCCGGTAAAGATTATGCCGGCAGGGTGCATTTCTTTAATTGTGTTCAAATCCGTTTTGTAGGAGTGGACTTCACAGTATACACCAAGATCACGCACACGGCGTGCGATGAGCTGATTATACTGACCGCCGAAATCCAGAATAATTACTAACTGATGAGCCATAAATTACCCCGACTTTCTATCAGAATTTGTATCTTTTATCATGCCATGAAATGGGCCGAAAAGCAAGGTGTTTTGCGGCCTTAGTGTATTTTTCGGTTTCCTTTACAAAAGAAGGACGCATAGGAGACGGTTTCTGGGCAAAAAAGGAGAACGAGACAAACAGGCCTATCACTCCGGATTAATTTGTGAAAAGCGTTACTGTAAACTCCATAGGCATACAAAAACCAGGTGTCCGGCACTTTACCGGTCACCTGGTTTTTATACAGAATTCTAGTGCGGGCCGCAATCCCATCCTCCCAGTCTTTGCATGTGTAAACGTTGATCCAACCAGAAAATGATATCTGGTATAATACTTGGCAAAACAGAAAAAACACTGTGATTGGATGACGTCGTGGATTATGTTAGTAAGGGATGAGATAGTTGCCATGAAAGGTGGAAAAAACCTCCAAGCTTGTGAAAGCAAGTCAATGGCATTTTGCCATTAAACAGAGAGAAGACCTGTGTACGCAGAAACAGAAAACGACGGTGGATGATTATACTATCTACCTGCTGTGCCGCCGGTTGCAGGGGAGCTTCATGTATCCCGGCCTACCGTCTCTATTGCTCTCAAGGGCTTGGAAGAGGAGGGCTATCTGTTCTTGGACTGCGCCCATGAAACCCACCTAACCGAAATAGAAAATCACAGTTCCAGGGAGAATTACTCAAAGAATTCCGCTATTGACTTTCGAGAGAAGTGGAGAAAGGTTTTGATAGGGATTCTCTCTCAGTTTATTTCATCTTCCTGATTGGCATTGTCGTCCCGGTGCAGATCGTCGTCAAAATCTTCAAGCTCCTTACGCTCCTTTTCAGCCTGACGGCGGCGTTCCCACTGAGCGTCTTCATCATACTGCAACCTTGTATCGGAGAGCAATTTGATGGCAGTAATACAGATGCCAAGCGTGACGAGAAATGCATACAGGTCGCCGAACAGCAAAAAAAAGAGGCAGGCAGGGCAGAGAATATACAATCCCATCGGCTTGATTCCCGCAACCATGTCTGGAGATTTGTAGACAAGGTAGCATGCGAAAATATATCCTGCCACACAGGCCGTAAGGATAAGCGGGTTAATGCTGTACTTCATAAAGCTTAAAATGGAGGTGCTGCCAGCCACAGCTCCGGAACTGACAGACCCGCCTGCCGCAGAGGCAAGCTCCGGATTTGCCGACTGAAACGCCAGGGGAATCGCATATTCCAAAACTAAGGCGATACCGGAAATCCACAGGGAGATAAACATCAGTTTTTTGAAGTATTTGTACAGGTAAATGTCTCTGATTTGGGGTTGTTTCATTTTATCCTCCCGCTATGTACTTATATTGTGGTGGAATTGACATGGGTGAAGCTCACGCCGTCGAGCCCGGATAAAAACTCCCGAAGGGTTGGTATGGCGCGCTTCATATCCTGGTAGCCGTTTTGGTAGAGTGCATAGAGCTTATCATATTCCTTTTCGGTGCGGGAAACGGTGATGGGCTCCGAAGGACGCAGAACGAAGGCATTCCCGGCACGCTCCTGCCTGCTGACATAATCAAGCGTGTCGTTATAGTGCAGATGCCGGTCTCTCATGGCCTGTGCGAGCTTTTTGTATTTCGGGTACCGGATCCGACAGCTCCACCACATCTTATTCGGGGACTTGCGGTATCCGGCGTTCTGGGTTAGGATGACAACGTTTTTTGAAAAACCCTGGGATTCAAAATAACGAAGCGGTATGGAGTCTGCTGTTCCGCCGTCGACCAGCTTTTGTCCATCGATGGTGACCGAGGGAGCCAGCATTGGCAGGGAACTTGACGCCCGAATCATGCGGTTCATCTCGTCCGGCGTAGTGCCGTCCGTACTCAAATATCTTGCCCCACCGGTCTTACAGTCGGTTGCGACTGCGGTGAGGTGGCAGCCGGAGGAGTAAAATGCATCGTAATCATAGGGGAGCAGGCGTTTGGGAATTTCATCAAAGATAAAATCCATTCCAAAGACAGAGCCTCGGGTAAAGAGTCCTGCATAGCTGATGTAGCGTTTATCCTCCACAAAACGGGTGTTAATTTCCAGATTTCGTCCCCGTTGCCCGGACAGATAGGAAGTGGCGTTGCACGCCCCTGCGGACACCCCGATGACATGATGGAAGAGGATATCCTCGTCAAACAGGCAGTCGAGCACGCCAATGGTATACAGTCCGCGCATGCCGCCGCCTTCGAGTACAAGGCCGACTTTTTCCATAGTTCCATCCCTTCCGATACTTTATTAATAAGATTATCTGGACATCTCGTATTTTTGCAGTCCATGGTTTGTGAAAATAAGGTATCCAATCAGGCATACGGCAAACCAGATAGTCAAAATGCCGGAAAACTGCCGCTCTGCCAGCAGGTAGATATAAACAAACACGACGTCCGGTATGGAAATGGCCAGCAGGAAAATAAGTGTTGGTTTTTTCAGTACCGAACAGTAAGCGGGGGTATCTGTCCTTTTGATATCCGTGCCCCGCATCCACAAAATGGGGACAGGATGGTTTTTGGCACACAGTGCTATGAAGATAGAAAATACTGAGCTCCAAGCAAATACAAGGAGATAGGTGCCAATGGCAAAATCGCTGCACAGCATAAAGATGCCGACACTGAACAACAGCAGGGAAAAAAGCAAAAGCAGAATGCCCCGCCAGCCGCGAATCAGACTCTTCATGGAGTCCCGCCTTTCTTCATAAAATTAACAGCTTCTATCCTACTAAAATTTTGTGAACAGAATGTAACGAAGAGTCCTTTTTTCTGTTTTTACACTTCCATGCAGTCATTTTCCTGGCGGATAATAACCGGATTGTCGAGAAATTCCCCGCGTGAGCCATCCAAAGCACAAAGCCCGATGGAGTAAAGGTTTTGGGCGAGATCCTCGATTTGGACAAATCTTTGACAGGAAGGGGAGAGCCGCTCTAGTTCCGCGCTCTTGGAACGGAGAAAAAAGCCGGGGGAGGTGTTTTGAACACGCAGGATTTCCTGCCCGCGCCGGTTAAATCCCAAAATCTTGGCACAGGGCGGAGGTTGGTGCGCATCCTGTTCTCTGATACCGAGACAGGCGCTGAGCAAAATCCTTCGCAGGCGCGCATTGGGGTAGCGTTTTGCTGCAAGCAGGGATAGCAGAGTGCTGTAATCAGGGGAGTCCCGCACCGCTTCATAAATGCGGTTGTGCAGTCCCTCTGCACAGTCGGCGGCGTCTGCAAGCTCCCGTTTGGACTTACCGCGCAGGCAAAAGAGCGCCGCCGCATCGAGTTCAGACCGCCGTAAAAAAATGCGCCCCTCTTGCACTGCCTGGCGATAGACGGACATGGCGGGCTCCGGGACATAAGGGGAAAGTGATTCGATCTGCCGCTTTTGAAAGGATTCTCTCAACAGGCTTGCGCTTGCAAAGCCATCCTGCGGCTGCATCTGTTCGTGGCGGACGCCTTTTCTCAGAACAGTCTCCGGCTGGATCGGGCTTTTTAGCCTTATGAGCCATTTAAGGTACTCCACAGCCAAGGTGTCATTCGGATTGGACAGAAGCTCTGCGATTTTTGGTGAGAACAACTCTGCTGTTGCATGCATCCGTGCCGGGGCAAAAGCTTCCCCAGATTTCATTCGCTCCTTGGTTCTTAACAGTACCCGCGGGTCAAGTACCGCCTGAGCCGCCTGGCGGAGGAGGCGGATATCCCCGCATTCGCTGCCGAAATGGACGGCATCCACACAGCCGAGACGGTCGAGAATTGACATGGCGCCATAGGCAAAGCGCTCGGCACGCGCCATCGCATAGACAGTGGGAAGCTGCACCACTAAATCCGCGCCGCTGGACAACGCTGCCTTTGCCCGCACATGCCGGGGAAACAGGGCGGGAGAGCCGCGCTGGACAAAATCCCCGCTCATGACACACAGGATATGGGTGGCCCCCATCTGCCTTGCCTGTTGTATTTGCCAGGCATGCCCGTTGTGAAACGGGTTGTATTCACAGATGATGCCGGTGATTTTCCTCAAAATCCGCTGCGCCTCCCTTTTGGCAAAAAGCTTGAATTTTGTATCATGTTGTAATAATATAGAAAGGAAGTATACTGTGTCAAGTAATTTCAGACTACTTGAGGAGGTAAATTGAAGTATGAAAGTATTAGTAATCAACGCAGGCAGCTCTTCTTTGAAGTACCAGCTCATTGATATGACGACAGAGCAGATGCTTGCCAAGGGAAACTGTGAGAGAATTGGAATCAGCGGCGGCTTTATTACCCAGAAACTCAGCGACGGGACTTCTTTTAAGAGCGAAACCGAATTTCCGACCCACAAAGAGGCATTTGAAAAAGTTCTTGAAATGCTCACCACCGGTGAATCTGCTGTTATCAGCGATATGAAGGAAATCTCCGCAGTCGGCCACAGAGTCGTCCATGGCGGCGAGAAATTCTCCGCATCCACCCTCATTACCGACGATGTCATCAAGACGGTCGAGGACCTTGCGGACCTCGCACCGCTGCATAACCCTCCGATTGCCGTGGCTATCCGCGCATGCCAGAAGGTCCTTGGGCCGGATGTTCCTCAGGTAGCTGTGTTTGATACTGCATTCCATCAGACCATGCCCGCCAAGGCTTACATGTATGCACTCCCATATGAATACTATGAGAAATACGGCATCCGCCGTTATGGCTTCCATGGCACCAGCCACCGTTATGTCTCCAACCGCCTGGCAAAGCTGATGGGTAAGGATATCAAGGAGCTGAAAATCATCACCTGTCACCTCGGCAACGGTTCCTCCATCAGTGCGGTGGAGTACGGCAAGTGCATCGATACTTCGATGGGCTTCACTCCGCTTGCAGGACTTGTCATGGGCACCCGTTCCGGCGATATTGACCCGTCCGTCGTTCCTTTCATCATGGAAAAGGAAAACCTCACTCCGGCTCAAGTCAGCGATGTCATGAACAAGAAATCCGGTTATCTCGGTATTTCCGGAATTACTTCCGATGACAGAGACCTGAGAAAAGCGGCGGCCGAGGGCAATACCCGTGCAGCACTCGCAGGCGAAATGCAGCGTTACGGCGTCATCAAATTTATTGGAGCCTATGCAGCGGCAATGAATGGAGCGGATGCGATCGTCTTTACCGGCGGTATCGGCGAAAACTCCATTGATCTTCGCAAAGATGTTTGCGCAAGCCTCGGCTATATGGGAGTCGAAATCGACGAGAATGCAAACGCTAAATTCAGCGGCTCTGAGCACAACATCTCCGCGCCGGGCGCAAAGGTCCAGACCTGGATTGTTCCGACTAATGAGGAGCTCATGATTGCAATGGACACCATGTCCATTGTAAACGGTGTGAAATAAGGATTTCTATATAAAAAGTATGCCGTTCATTCTGGGCAGTAAACCGGGCGGAGAATTTCTCCGCCCGGTTTTTGTATGGGTTTCGAACGATTTAGACCAGAAAGCTTTATCAGGAAGCCTGTATACGAAAAATCCCTGAATCAGGAGCCTGCAAATGCGACAATCCCATACCTGCATTGACAGGCGGCGATCCTTACGCTTCTTATGGGACAATCAATCCGTCTAAACAGGACGATTCGGTTCATAGGGATGACAAGCCCGCCAGGTGATGCATTTGTTTGAAGGGGATTGAACCATCCATATGAAAAACGCCGGGCATATCCTTTCAGATATGCCCGGCAGCACACGATAGTTGAGTCAGATTGCGCGTTTTTTGCATTCCTCCACAAATACCCGAAATAGGTTTGTAAACTCCGGATAGAGTCCAAACATGCTTTCCGGATGGAACTGAACGCCAAGGACAAAGCGGTCTCCGGTGCTTTCAAGGGCTTCGATAATGCCATCAGGCGCGGTAGCAACCGTACGCAGCCCCTCGCCGAGCTGCTTGACTGCCTGATGGTGGAATGAGTTTACATAAACACTATCCTTGCCAAATATCTGGTGCAGCGTGCTGGAAGGCAGAATCTCAATTTTATGGTAAAATTCCTCTCGCTTGCACCCGGACTGGTCATGCCCGATGGCGTCAGGGAGCGCGGAGGGGATATCCTGATATAAACTGCCGCCGAATGCGACGTTTATGACCTGGTGGCCGCGGCAAATGCCGAGAATCGGGATCCCTGCGTCATAGGCCAGGCGGATGAGCTCGATTTCATGCCGGTCAACCACAGCGTCAATATGGCCAAGGTTTTTATCCGGTTGTTCGCCGAAAAAGTAAGGGGCGATGTCGCAACCGCCTGGGATGAGCAGGCCGTCGATATGCCGGAATATGTATTCAAAATCCGTCGTATTTTGAATGGCAGGAAGCTGTACGGTAAGACCTCCCGCCCCGTCGATGGCTTTAATGTAGTCTCCACTGGTGCCGTATCCGTAAAAGACATCTTTGTTAGCAATGTAGGAACTGACCGCAATAATTGGCTTCATCTTTCGAAACTCCATTCTGCCGTTTGGCTGATTATATCTCGTTTTCCGCCAAACCGTAGGGAAAACGCGCCTTCCTGGTATTTTGTGTTTCAGGAATGGGATATTTTCTATTATAATCCTACCGTATTCAGATTACAATCATTTTATTCAAAGCAGAATATGAGATTGCATGCCAGAGAGACAGAACTCTACGAAAACAGGGTATGATTATGAAGAAAAGCAAGGAAAATGATATGCAGGGTTTTGCAGTATCGTCCAATTGAGTGTGATAGCCGCCAGAGGGGAATGTGTTATGGAACAAACGAAAAAAAATGATATGCTTTATAGCTTCGCGCCGGTTTTTACCTCGGAGAGCCGTGTGATGATTCTGGGCTCCATGCCCTCCAACCTCTCGCTGAAAAAGGGGCAGTACTATGGCAATCCACGCAATGCGATGTGGCCCATCCTCTTTTCCCTTCTGGAGGAGCCGTTGGAAGAGGATTATGACAAACGCCTGGCGATGGTGCTGCGCCATGGGCTTTCCTTTTGGGATGTTGCGCGTTCGTGTCAGCGTAAAACTTCTGCGGACAGCAAAATCCGCGATGTAACACCTAATGCACTGGAAACCGTACTGGAGAAATGCCCGCATCTGAAAGCCTTTGCTTTCAACGGAAAAAAGGCGTATGAGATGTTTGAAAAGTTTTATGGGGATAGGACGGGAAATTCCCTGAGCCGTAAAATGGAGATCTTGGTTTTGCCATCCACCAGTCCGGCAAACGCCATGCTGAATCTGGAGGAGAAACAGAGGGCCTGGAGCGCAGTTGTACCATTCCTTACAAAAAAGTAATAGGAAATCCGTCATCTTCACGAAATCCTAATTTACTTATAGACAAACACACAAGAAACCGGTATGATATATCCTGTACAAAAATCACTGGGTGGTCTTTCCTGAATTGCTCAATAGAGATTTCAGGAAAGACTGATTTTTGGACTTTTATATAAAAATATATTATATTTTATGTTAAGAATGACAAGAGAAAGAAGGGCGCTTCCTTGAAGAAGCTTGGTGAAACCAAACGGATCGGACGGCTCTCTGGATGGTTTGATCGGTTCATGAAAAAATACTTTGATTCTCAAACCATGGGGTACCATACGGTATTGACAATTTATATCCCTCTGCTGATTGATCAGGCGTTTGTGGCAATCATGAGCGTAGTTAACTCCTCAATGGTCTCCTCTTCCGGTGCGGAAGCGGTATCTGCAGTCAGCATGGTTGATTCGCTCAACTTTTTTTTGACAAACCTGTTTATTGCAATTGCAACTGGCGGTACCGTTGTTGTGGCACAGTATATTGGGAAAGGGGATGAGGAACGCGCCAGCAAGACGATTTCTCAGGCGGTTACCTCCTCTGTGTTGATAGCTGTGGTTGTCGCGGTTTTTATTATTGTGTTTTCCAAACAAACTCTTAACCTGCTATTTGGCAAAGCCGACCAACTGATTTTGGACAATGCGCTGATTTACCTGGTTGGCTCGTGTGTATCCTACCCATTTTATGCGGTATTCCAGGCGGCTTCCGGCGCACTGCGAGGACTGGGCGATACCAAGGCGTCCATGATGATGTCGGTTGGAATGAACGGTATTTATCTTGTCGGCAACATCATCTTAATCAAGATGGTGGGGCTTGGAGTGCTTGGCGTATCCGTTTCCATGGTCATCAGCCGTATTGCGGTAAGCGTCTTTGCACTGCTCTATCTGCTGTATCATCGTTCAGACCTGAAAGTCCGGCTGCGGGATTTCCTCACACTCGACGGTAACATTCAAAAGAGTATTTTGTATATCGGTATCCCGGCCGGCACGGAACAACTGTTTTTCAATGGTGGTAAAATATTGACGCAGACATTCATTGTCAGTCTCGGTACGATGAGCATTACGGCAAATGCCATTGGAATGAACCTGCTTTCGCTGTGGCAGATACCGGCAAATGCGCTTCAGCTTGCCTCCATTACCATTGCAGGGCAATGTGTGGGGGCAGGCCGCTCGGATGAGGCGAGACGGTATCTTAAATCGCTCAATCGGACAGCTCGTATTGTCTGTGCGATTATGATTGCCGTATTGGCACCGCTGACTCCGTGGATTCTGGGCTTTTACAATCCACCGGATGAAGCGCGCATGAAAATTATGTTCCTAATGATTATCCCGGTGTTCGGCCTGCTGACCACCTGGGCGCCAAGCTTTGTTACCCCGTCGGTCCTGCGTGCGGCAGGAGACGCGACATTTACCACAGTGGCATCTCTTATCAGCATGTGGACGGTACGCGTGATGCTCGGATATGTCTTTGCCATTTTGCTTGGATGGGACATCTATGGCGTGTGGATTGCTATGATTGTGGAGTGGTGTTCCAGGGCGGCTATCTTTACTTGGCGGTTTAAAGGAGATAAATGGGAACACCACAAGGTTATTTCCTAGTTGGATTCCAAAAGATCCCTGGCATGGATTTTTCATGGACGGAATCACCATATTAGGATATAAAAACAACAATTTGCCAAATTTTTCTTATGAAAATGCAGTGGATTTCGTTTTAACCGAATAAAAAGAGAATATCTGAAAACAAAGAGGAGGGGCTTCGTTGAAGCTGAGTCAAACAAAAGTCGGGTCACGGGTTCGTACGTGGTTCCAAAACTACATGAAGCGGAATTTTGATTCCGAAATACTTCCCTGGCAAAGGGTGCTTGCCATATACATACCGCTGTTAGTCGACCAGGCATTTTTGACCGTAATGAATCTCATTAACTCTTCGATGGTATCTTCTTCCGGTGCGGAAGCCGTCTCAGCGGTCAGCATGGTTGACTCGCTCAATTTCTTTTTGACAAATCTGTTTATTGCGATTGCAACGGGCGGTACCGTTGTCGTTGCACAGTACATTGGAAAAGGGGATAGTGACCGTGCGGCAAAAACTATTTCCCAGGCGGTTACTTCTTCGGTGCTGATTGCCGTTGTGATTACAGTTATCATCTGTATTTTTCCGCATCCGACGCTAACCCTTCTGTTCGGCTCGGCAGATCCGCTGATTTTGGATAATGCCTACATTTATCTGATCGGTTCGGCGATTTCCTATCCGTTTTATGCAATTTATCAGGCAAGCGCCGGCGCTCTGCGCGGCTTGGGCGACACCAAGGCATCCATGATGATGTCGGTCGTCATGTACTGTACCTATCTTGTTGGCAACATTATCCTGATTCAAGTGCTGCACCTCGGGGTACTCGGTGTCTCCATTGCTCTGGTGTTCAGCCGAATTCTTGTCAGTATCCTTGCCCTTGTCTATCTGCTGGTAAAACGTTCCGATCTTGGTATCAAGTTTAAACACTTCTTTACCTTTGACGGCAAACTTCAAAAGAGTATCCTGTACATTGGTATCCCAGCCGGTACGGAGCAGTTATTTTTCAACGGCGGTAAAATTTTGGTGCAGACCTTTGTCGTTTTGCTTGGTACGATGAGTATTACGGCAAATGCTATTGGCAATAACTTGCTGAACATGTGGCAGATTCCAATGTTTGCTGCTCAGCTGTGTACCACGACCATCATCGGACAGTGCGTCGGTGCCGGTCGGTTTGATGAGGCAAGAAAGTACCTCAAATCCATTAACCGTTACACGAAATGGATTACCGGTATCATGATGGCTATTTTTATTCCGCTGACCCCGGTTCTGCTCAGCTTCTTCCATCCGCCCGCAGAAGCGGCGCACAAAATTTACCTGCTCCTTTTAATTCCGATTATCGGCCTTGTGACGACCTGGCCGGCAAGCTTTATCACTCCGAACGCTCTGCGTGCGGCGGGAGATGCGACTTATACCACAGTTGCAGCCCTTATCAGCATGTGGAGTATCCGCGTGGTGCTCGGCTATGTGCTTGGTATCGTCTGCCATTTGGATATCTATGGGGTATGGCTTGCAATGTGCATTGAATGGTGCACCAGAGCGGCTGTCTTTACCTGGAGATTTAAGGGGACAAAATGGCAAAAACATAAACTGGTATAACAAAAAATGGTTTATTGGCAGAGACACAACTGGTGTCTCTGCCTTTTTTAGGGGAAAAGCATAAGAAAAATGGTTCAAAAAAAATTCATAAAATGTCTTTGATTCGCTCATAGTAACATCACGTTATCATCAAATACCATGGATAGAATAAGGATGTCAAATGAAACAGATCCAAACAGGAGGAGATTCCATGAACGACGATTTTGATTATAGAAACCATCCGGAAAACCAGAACACCGAAAATTCTCAAGCGGAAAATTTTGTGCGGCTGCCTAAAAATGAATCGGCGGCATCGCAAGAGCCGATTCCGGTCCAGGCGGAAATCTCTCCGAAAGCCCTGAATGATGCGGAAATTCCACAGGCATCATCACCGTCCGATACTGGCAGTACAATAAAAGAGGAAACGGGCTTTGTTTTACAGGAAACTCCGTCAGCTACTCAGGAAGCACCTTATTATACAGCACCCCAGAATCAGCCGATCAATGGCCAAACAGCCCCTAGAGGCGAAACAACTTCCTATCAGTACAAGCCTCAGTACTATGCTCCGCCGGCAAAATATGAGCATCAGGCACAAAATGGGTCTCAGCCCGGAGGGCAGGGGAGCGGGAAGAAAAAAAAGAAGAAGCCGAAAAATAAAATGGTTCGTGTTCTTGTTGCAACAGTCGCCATCTGCACCGTCGCTTCTCTGGCGCTTGGCGGAGTAAGCGGTGCGCTTGTCACAAATTATCTGCTGCAAAACAACAAGATGACGACTTCTCAAAATTCTTCTTCCAGTTTCAACAGCTCGAATTCCTCCAGTTCCAACCCCGTATATACCAATTCATCCGGCACCAATGGAGAGATGTCAATTACAGATATCATTAATAAAGTTGGGGATTCCGTCGTTGCTATCGACGTCAGCTCTTCCACCGGGGAATTCAAGGATATTCCGTCCAGCAGTTCTTTCAGCGGTTCCGGGGTGATTATCTCTTCGGACGGCTACATTGTGACAAACAACCATGTCGTCAGCGGCGGCACTTCGATTAAGGTTTTTCTGAAAAACGGCGACAGCTATGATGCAAAGGTCATCGGCACGGATAAGACGACCGACCTTGCACTGCTTAAGATTGAAGCCGGCGATTTGATTTATGCGGAGTTCGGTGATTCCTCCACCCTGCAGGTTGGCGAGACCGCAGTAGCAATCGGCAACCCCCTTGGACTGCTCCATGGTACGGCGACGACGGGCATCATCAGTGCACTGGATCGGGAGCTCACGATCGATAACGAGACGATGAACCTGCTCCAGACAGATGCCTCCATCAGCCCGGGAAACTCCGGCGGCGGCCTGTTTAACGCGAAAGGCGAACTGATTGGCATTGTCAATGCAAAATCTTCCGCGCAATATTCTGAGGGTATCGGGTTTGCAATTCCTATCAATGATGTCAAGCCGGTTGTGGAAGCCCTCAAAGAGAATGGTTATGTTACAGGACGCCCGGTTATCGGTGTCTCAATGATTGATATCAGCACCCAGGCTATGGCAAACATGTATCGGGTTGACCGGTTGGGGACTTACATCTACGATGTCGAGGATAACAGTCCAGCTCAGCAGGCGGGACTTAAATCCGGAGACTGCATTGTTTCGGTTAACGGGAAGAATGTCAGTACCTCCTCTGAAGTGAGCCAGATTGTCAAGGAGAGCAGTGTCGGTGATAAATTGACATTTGTGGTTTACCGCGGTAATCAGCAGATGACAATCACTGTAACGGTTGGGGAGAAGACCTCTACCCAGACTCATTCTTAAGCCAATTTCTTCTTTTTCATATTTTTCCTTTTCACACCACACTCCCTGTGTCCTTTCTTGGATACAGGGAGTGTGGTGGTTATTTTGAAAGTGTAGATTTATATGGGAGGATTCCAGACAGATCGATTGGATGTAAGGCTTTTCTCATCTATCCTACTGGCGATTTCAGTTGTCGCCATGTGGCTCTACACGAAGCACGGCTTGCCGTTGGAACAACAGGCAGTGTAACAAGACGAAGCTGTCAGAGCGCCCCCTGCACTTCAAGTACAGAGATGGTTTTTGACAATGAAGCCCAGAGCCCTGCGGTGGGATTATCCGCAGGGCTCTGGGCTTTTAGGATTTTGTTATGCGATAAAAAAGAGGACAAGCAAAAAATGGAAGAAGGTTCCGGCGAGGACGAAGATATGAAACAGTTCATGGAACCCGAAGGAAGCGGAGAAATTCGGCTTTTTCACAATATAGATAATTCCGCCGATCGTATAGGCGATACCGCCGAGTACCAAAAAAACAATCGCCATCGGAGGCATTGCAAGGATGGCTCCAAAATCCAGGACAATCGACCAGCCCATCAGCAGATACAGCAGGGTGGATAACCACCGCGGAGCGTCAAACCAGCACATCTTAACGATGATTCCAAGGATCCCCACGCCCCAAATAGCTGTAGTGAAAATGACGTTGGTTGGGGCCTGCATCATATTCAGGCAGATGGGCGTATAAGTTCCGGCAATGAGTACAAAGATAACGGAGTGGTCAAGCCGCCGGAGAATCCGGACAACATGGGGATTGGCGTTGCTGTAATGGTAAATGGAGCTTGCACTATAGAGAACCATCATGGAAACTCCAAATAAAATTACAGAGACCAGCCTAACCGTGGTAAAGCCGGGGTCCAGACATGCTTTGAGTATCATTAGCACTGTTGCGAACACGGATGCTACCGCACCGATAAAGTGAGTATAAGAACTCATGGGCTCCCGTGCTTTTTGAAAAGCGGACGTCATAATATCACCTCTGAAATTATATTATGTGGTATTTGAAACCATATGATATAATTATAATAACATATTTCCTTGGAAATACAAGGACTGATTGAAAAGTTTACAAATCTGTTATATGATGGGAACAAGAATTTGTGGAAAGGGGGGTATCCGGTGGATGATAAGGAAGCGGTGTACCGTCTGATGGAGAATATTCTGGAGGATGAGGAGATTGCACTTTTGGACATCCCGCAAATTGATTTGTATATTGACCAGATTACGACACTCATTGACTCCAAGCTCTCCGGGATGTGCCGGACGCCCAATGACAAACTGTTGACTAAAGCAATGGTCAACAATTACAGCAAGGAGAAACTAATTTCTCCAACCAAAGGAAAAAAATACTGCCGGGAGCAGATGTTACGTATCCTGATGATATGTTACCTCAAACAGGTGCTTTCCATTCAGGATGTTAAGAGGATCCTCTCCTCCTTTGAAGGGGAAGAGGAAGCGCAGCACATGTATAAACTGCTGCTTGAGGAAAAACGGGAAGTGGCAGGGAGGATTCTTGCCGACTCCAAACAACATACCGACGCTTCGGAAACGCTGAAGCCCGCCGATGTGGTAACCCTGATTTTGCATCTGGCTCTTCTCTCCTCTTACGCGAAACGGGCGAGTGAGGCGCTGATCGACAACCTGTTCCCCATAGATGATAAGGAATAGTCCAAGGAAAGAAAGAGGTGTCATCTGTGCTATATGAGACAAACCTGAACCGGAAAATGGAGAAAAGGGAATACAAAGAAAAAATTAAACCTCTCAAACAAAAACTGGAGACACTGGCCATTCGGATAAGAGAGGAAAAATTACCGGTTATTATCCTGTTTGAAGGATTTGGAGCGGCTGGAAAAGGGTCCATCATTTCCCAGCTCATCGAGAATCTGGACCCGCGTGGATTCAGCGTGCACACGATCGCCAAACCCACGGATACCGAGCTGAGGATGCCTCCGATGTGGCGGTATTGGAAGACAATTCCCCAGTATGGGCAGATTTCCGTGATGGACCGCAGCTGGTACCGGGATGTCTCTGTCGACAGCGTGGATTACTTTGAACGGGATGAGGCAGTCGAGCAGAACCTCGAAGATATCCGCTGCTTTGAGCGCCAGTTGGTAGACGGCGGTTATCTGATTCTTAAATTTTTCCTGCAAATCAGTAAAGCCGAGCAGAAACACCGCTTTGAAAAGCTTGAGGCTTCGGATTTGACAAAATGGCGGGTGACGAAAGAGGACTGGCGCCATAACCGGGAGTATGACAAACATCTCAAGGCGTTTGATGAGATGATTGAATCAACAAGTGTCAGTTTTGCACCCTGGACGGTGGTGGAAGCAACCGATAAGCGCTATGCGTTTGAAAAAGTGCTTCGGCATGTGGTGGAGCAGGTGGATCATGCATTGGAGGAAAAACAGCACGGAGGTTGGGGAAAACAGCCGATAATCCCGCGGGATTTCGGTCTTGTCAAAACTCCGCTGCTCAGCGAAATTGATTTAAGCCGCACAGCGGAAGAGGAACCGTACAAGCGGGAGCTCAAACGCTACCAGGAGCGGCTGGGAGAACTTCACAACGAGCTGTATCTGCGCAAAATCCCGATGATTATCGCTTATGAAGGCTGGGATGCGGCAGGGAAGGGCGGCAACATCAAGCGGGTGACCAAGGCGCTCGGCCCGCGCGGCTGTGAGGTTGGTCCAATTGGGGGGCCGAAAAAACTCGAGCTGGAACACCACTATCTGTGGCGGTTTTGGAATAATCTTCCGAAATCCGGGCACATCACAATTTTTGACCGGAGCTGGTACGGGCGTGTCATGGTCGAGCGCATCGAAGGCTTTTGCACGGAGGAAGACTGGCAGCACGCTTACCCGGAAATCAACGAATTTGAGCAGTACCTCTATCAGAGTGGGATGCTGGTGATGAAATTCTGGCTGCATATCGATAAGGAAGAGCAGCTGCGGCGCTTCACGAAGCGGCAGAATACCCCGGAAAAGCAGTGGAAAATTACTGAGGAAGATTTTCGTAATCGAGAAAAATGGGATGAGTACGAGGTGGCGGTCAATGATATGCTGCAAAAGACAAACACGCAAAACTGCCCTTGGTATCTTATCGAGTCCAACGACAAGCCCTATGCGAGGCTCAAGGCAATGAAAAGAATAACCGAGTATGTGGAGCACCAGCTCAAGATTTTGTAATAGATTTGAGTTTGCTTTTTGCTCTGAGAACTTTTCATTTTGCTCGGGTTATGGTATGATTTGAAAAACAGCATCTGCAAGGAATCGCAGGTGCTGTTTGATTGTAACGAACTGGGAATATGGGGTGATTGGCGATGGTGCAGGTGAGATGCGGAATTGATCACATTGAAAATATGATTATTTGTTTGCAAAAAAGCGGATTGGCTTGGTGACAACACCGGCCGGGTACAATACAAAGATGAAATCAAGCGTGGATGAAAAATATGATCTGCGCGTCCTGTTTTCCCCGGAATTCGGTCTGTATGGGGATAGGCAGGCAAGGAAAAACGTCTCCACCTTTGTGGATGATCGCACCGGGCTGTGTGCTTACGGGATCTTCGGCGGGACCTATCGCCCGACCCCCCGGTATGCTCGCGGATATCGATGTCCTTGTCTTTGATGTACAGGATACAGGAGTACGTTATTCGAGCTTTCCCCTGACCATGCTCCACTGCATGCAAAGCTGTGCGCAGGCGGGAAAAACCTTTGTGGTGCTTGACCGCCCAAATCCCCTGGGTGGAATGCAGGTGGAAGGGTGCAGGCCGGAGATACTGGAAAGCGATAAATATGTCTCCTACGGAGTTCCGCAGCGCTATGCACTGACGATGGGAGAGCTTGCCTTTTTCCTTAACAATGAAAAGAAGGTTGGGTGCGACGTCCATGTCGTCCCAATGGAGCACTACCGCAGGGAGATGTTTTTTGAGGATACTGGGCTTGTTTATCTGCCGGCAACACCATATCTGCCGACACCGGATACCGCACTGCTGTGGGCCGGTACCGGTATGCTCGAGGCGACGGCGCTTTCCGTAGGTCTGGGAACGGCTTGTCCCTACGAGGTTGTAGGCGCTCCCTGGCTAGATGGATATCAGCTGGCACAGGCGCTCAATGTGCAAAAGCTGGAGGGGATCCTTTTTCGCCCGGTGCGCTTTCTCCCCACGGAGGGAAAATATCTGGGTGTGCATGCAGCGGCGTTCAGTTCCATCTGACCAATAAACATGCGGCACGTCCAATTAAGGCAACACTATTCCTGCTGCAGGAGGTTTTTGCTATGGCTCCGGCGGTGGAGCTCTTCCCGTGTGATGAGAAAGACTCGGCTGTCAGCCTGTTTGATTATTATGCGGGAACAAGCCGGGTACGCAGTTCCGTGTCGGATGTCGATTACCTGATTCGGATGTTTGCGCTTGACAGTGAGCAGTTCGAAAAGGAAAAGAGAAAGTATCATATCTATGAGTGATCTTGCGTTGTAACAGGCATAAGAAACAGGAAACCCGTGTATCCTAGCGATAGAATGGATGTGCGACGGTTTTCCTTTTCTCGACAGACATTTCGGGAAGCGATATAATGGAGAAAAGGAGGGAAGTAAAAATGATACAGCTTCGTCCACACCATGGGCTGTGTATTCAGCAGTTCGTCGGCAAGGGCTACAGTGAGGATTTTGTCCGCAATATGTCGGCCCTGATAAAACAGCTGGAAGAGAATCCAGAACAGGAAATCAGGCTGTGCTGTCAGGCGGATGATGTGTGTAAAAACTGTCCGCACAGGCAGGATACCGGCTGTACTTCCGGACAGAAGGTAGAGCGCTATGATTCCGCCTGCCTCGCTTTGTGCGGCTTTCGGGATGGACAGAAAATGAAGTGGAAAACGTTTCGGGCAGGTGTGCTGGAACGGATAATCCACGTCGGAAAGCTGGGAGATGTCTGTTCAGACTGCGAATGGCTCCCCCTCTGTCTTGGTTTTTATCAGGATACGGCAAAAGATTCATTGCAAAATATGGGCGAATATAGTTTACTGAAATAAAGGTGGAGAATGGAGGCATGACAAATGGAAGATATTTTGATTATCGGGGGCGGAACTGCGGGTCTTGCAGCTGCTATTTATGGAGTGCGCGCAGGGCACAGTGTAACGGTTTTGGAAAAGATGCCAATGCCGGGCGGACAGATTTTTAATACCCCGGAAGTGGAAAACTATCCCGGCATCCCGAAGATTTCTGGGTTTGAATTTAGCCAGCAGATCGCCAAACAGGCGAAAGACCTGGGTACAAAGGTGGTCAGCCGGAAAATCACATCGGTTTCTCTGACGGAAAAGGAAAAGATTGTCGTGACCAACAAAGAGGAATATCATGCGAAAACGGTCATTATTGCAAACGGTGCGGAGCACCGCCTGCTCGGATGCGAGGGGGAAGAACGATTGAGCGGGCACGGCGTCTCCTATTGTGCGACCTGTGACGGTGCTTTTTACAAGGGTAAGGACGTTGCCATTGTAGGCGGAGGCAACACCGCGCTGGAGGATGCACTGTTTTTGGCGAATAGCTGCAGCAAGGTCGTTTTGATTCACCGCCGGGACAGCTTCCGTGCACATCAGGTGACAGTCGATGCTGTGCTTGCCCGGGAAAACATCGAAATTGTCTATGATTCCGTGGTGGAGTCCATCAACGGGGAGAAGAGTGTTGAGAGCATTACGGTGAAAAACGTAAAGGATAACACTAAACGCACGATTGAGGTTGCCGGTATGTTCGTTGCAGTTGGCCTTGTTCCGGATAACTCACTGTTTGAAGGTGTGGTAGAACTAGGAGAAGGCGGCTACATTCGGGCAGGCGAGGATTGCCACACCAATGTTCCGGGCGTATTTGTTGCTGGGGATACTCGAACCAAGCTTGTTCGTCAGCTTGTCACAGCAGCGGCGGACGGCGCGGTTGCAGCAGTTGAGGCATCCAATTACATCAGCCAGAATTGGTAAGTTTGCTGAAAGTAAAAAAGATAAGCGGCAGGATGACAAAATCATCCTGCCGTTTTTTGTAAGATATGTCAAAATAGAAGCGGAGATCTTTAAAAGAGGAAAGGAAACCCTGGAGCAGCGAGTCGGAGAAGTTGGAAACCAGATAAATTTGTATTTTCAAAAATCATCGTAAATTGCAAAAAACGGCCAAAGAGGGCGGATGGTGTCTCCATCCGCCCTCTTTGGCTTGAGGAGGTTATCAGAAATAAAAGTGGATAAACTTGATGGTATAAAAATCGCAGGCAATCACGTCGTCACCTTCGATTTCGTTAAGTAGGATGTAGTTGACGCCAACGCCGAGCAAAATACCGCTGCGTTCAGTAAGATTATTGGTACCGGTCAGAAATTCCACCGTGACACGGCGGCCGATTTGGGAACGAAGAAATCCGTTTAAGTATTGCAGGCTTGTGGGACTAAAAGAAACGGGGATTTCCTCCGGAACTACTGTGGGAAATAACTGTGCTGCACCGGGAAGAGTGCCAGGAGGAACCAAAGTACTGGGTGGGATGACAGGGGCACCGTTCCCAGTCTCCGGGATTGCAAAGCTAGGAATGTTGGTTTGCTGCTGCATCTGGGTTCCCATCTGAGGTCCCATTGCCTGTGAAGCAAGAGTGGAAATGGGAACGGGCTGTTGGGGTCCAGAGGTACCCATTTGCCCATTTGCATCAATTGCCTGCTGAACGCTCGAGGTACCATTGGGGTTATTCATCAGACTTGCCTGTGCCGCCAGGCAACTGGGGGACAAACAGGGTGGCTGCATCCCTGTTCCATTAAATGGCATGGAGTTCATAAGATCGTTCCTTTCTGCCTATGTATTTGGCCGTAGATTCATAAACAATCAGGTGTTTGCATACGCTTGTGTGGGAATGTAAAAGCATTGCTGATTGACGCGGGTATGGATGATGCCCGTCCCGCCCGGCGGGAAGTAGGTAGGACAGGTCGGACTATAGGGATTGGAAAAAAACAATGAGTTGTCAACTCCCTGCAAGATTCCGCCTGCCAGAGCCCAGTCTGCAATCTCATAGTGAATGTCCTGAGGGTTCATGTTCCAGACATTCTGGGCATTCGGTCTGCCTCCAAGAGTCATTGCCATACAGTCGAACTGTCCCGGCTGTTCGATAATTGCTCGGACGTTCCCCCCTTGGGATACCCGCGCAAATTCTCCGTAGGGCACACGGACCCGGTTCATAATTACAGTGGCCACTGCACGCATTCCATCCTCGCCTTCTCCGCCTGCTTCACACTGAATTAGCCTTGCCAATAGCTCCCTGTCGCTGAAAGCCATTTCATCACCTTACTTTAAGTGGGATGGTTTTGTGTTCGGCATTTTTTCTGCCGCTTTCTTTACAGCATATGGGAAAACGATGGGTTTGGTGACTAAAATCAAGAGGGGATGGCTCAGATGAAAAACACGCCCGCAAGGCTGAAAGATTACATAGAACAGGAATTCATGTATCACTCATTTTATAAGGTGATGGCAGGTTGTACGACAAATGTGTTTGCCATGCAGATTTTTCTCGATTTGGCGGAACAGTCGCTGCATCATATTTCAGCGCTTAAGGAACTCTACCGTTCGCTGTTCGGAAAAAGCTTTTTGTATGAAAAGAAGGTGGACTGCAGTTTTTCTCCGGATTTTCATGTTAGCGTTAAGAGGCATATTGTTTTGCTAATCCAGACGGCAAAAGATTATGCGAATGAGGGCTTCAGCTCCAAAGACGGCAGGATGAGGGATGTTTTCCTCAAGTTATGGGCGGAGGAGACCTCTGTTATCCAGCGCTTGATGTTGATTTTGCTTCCTGATTGACAACTAGGTCCGGCGGTGCTATGATCCATATTGTGCATGTGCACAATATGGATCAGGAGGGACGGAAGATGCCGCGAGGGAAAAAATGCAGGAGAATCTGTGTGCTTCCAAAGACCCGTGTATTTGAAGCAAACGGCTGTTCCAATCAGGGAATTCTCCTGAGTATGGAAGAGCTCGAGGCGATTCGGCTCTCTGATTATGAAAACAAAGAGCAGGGGGAGGCCGCCCAGCTGATGCAGGTATCCCGTGGAACCTATCAGAGAATCCTATCTTCTGCCCGGTACAAAGTGGCGCAGGCACTGCTCGAAGAGCGTTCTCTCACCATCAGCGGAGGGGACTATCAGGTTTCTGACGGGAATTGCCGCTGTTTGCAAGCATGTAAAAGCTGCCGGTTTCGGCAGCAGGGATAAATAACAGGAGGACAAGAAAATGGTAGTAGCAATCGCACAGCAAAACGGAATGGTAAGTGGACACTTTGGAAAATGCGCATCGTTTGCACTTTTCACGATTGAGGACGGAAAAATCATCGGCTATCGTGATTTGGATACATCCGCGCATGGACATGCCCTGCTTGGGGATTTTCTGAAACGAAACGGCGTAGACGCCGTCATCTGCGGCGGCATGGGTCAGGGAGCGAAAGATAAGCTTGATGGACTGGGTATCGTGGCAATGACTGGAGTGTCCGGAAGCGTGCAGCAGGCGGCAGAGCAGTATATGAACAGGATGCTTGAGTTTTCCAGTGCGGCTTCCTGTGCAGGCCATGATCACTATCACGACGGCGAGTGCCACACCTGCTCCTGTGGAAAGTAAACAGAAACAAGCGGACGGCTTACGAGCTGTCCGTTTTTCTTTGGGCGGATACTTTTCCGTCATTATAAAGAGTAAAAAAGGGGCTGACCCGGGCCGGGAAAGTGTCCGCATCGCTCTGCAATTACCGTTTGCCGTTAACTTTCGCGAACTGCATGGAATACCGTAAGGAAAAGTAAATTCCTTCAAGAGATATTCTCGTCCTGGCATACTTTTCCCCGTTTTGTCATATAGATGAACTATCAGAATGACAAAATGGGGGACAACCAAATGAATATTATCATCAAGCTCAAGCCGTTTCTTTTTTGCCTGATTGCACCGCCCGCGGTGGGCACAATCCCGTTTCTTATTGCCCCGAGCTTTTTCAGGCAGTATGAGTACTACATCCGGCCGGTCCTGCATTACCCGCTCAGTGTATTTTTCACGCTGTGGTTTGGGATGCTCCTGCTGCTGGGAGCCGCAGCGTATCTTGTGTACCAATCGAGAAGCCGCTCCAAACAGCGGGCGCTCAAAGCGGGAGGATATCTACTGGCGGGGGTTATCCTCTGGGGTTTGTTTGTGTTCGGGTTGAAACTGCCGCTCGTCGGTTTGGTGCTGATGATTGCCAGTGCCGCTTTTGCACTCAAATTTGCCGCAGAGAGCCTGTGGATTAACAAGGCAGCGTTTGTGCTGTGCGGGATTCAGTTTTTGTGGGCCGTCTATCTTGCGACAAACAGCTTTTTCCTGTGGAGACTGTAAAGCTCCTTCGTGGGCATTTTATCCGTGTTTCAGAGTATGGACGTTCTTAAAGCAAAGCTGTATTCCCCGAAAGCTTATGTGACAGAATTTGTCCTTATGTGTTGCAAAGCGTTTGACAGTGGGGGAAAGTTGGAGTATACTGAAATCATAACAGAATATAGGGGAGTGTACGCATGTACTCTGAGAGGAAGCGAAATGCAGCTTCGACCCTTAGAACCTGATTTGGATAATGCCAACGTAGGAATCTTACATCAAAAGCAAGGGGATGTACCACATTGGTACATCCCCTATATTTGTGCAAAGGAGTAACGGAATATGACTTATACCACACAGATGGATGCTGCGCGCAAAGGCATTGTAACTCCACAGATGGAGGCGGTTGCAAGAGAGGAAAATATCCCGGTTGAAAAGCTGATGGAGTATGTTGCAGCCGGTACGGTTGCCATTCCGGCAAACAAAAACCACAAGTGCCTGAAACCGCACGGCATCGGCAGTATGCTCAAGACCAAAATTAACGTAAACCTGGGGACCTCCCGTGACTGCGTTAATTTGGACGAGGAGATGCAAAAGGTCAAGGACGCCGTCGACATGGGGGCAGAGGCCATCATGGACTTGAGTTCCTTTGGCGATACGCAGAAATTCCGCCGCAAGCTGACCACGGAATGCCCGGCAATCCTCGGCACCGTCCCCATCTACGACGCGGTCGTCTACTACAATAAACCGCTTCCTCAGATTACCTCGGAGGAGTGGATTGATATCGTGCGGATGCATGCACAGGACGGTGTGGATTTCCTCACCATCCACTGTGGCGTCAACAAGGCGACAGGAGAGCGTTTTCTCAAAAATAAACGCCTGATGAACCTTGTCTCCCGCGGAGGCTCTCTCATCTTTGCATGGATGATGGCGACCGGCAACGAAAACCCCTTTTATGAGCGCTACGATGAGGTGCTCGACATCTGTGCGGAATATGACGTTACCATCAGCCTAGGCGACGCCTGCCGCCCGGGATGCGTCGAGGACGGCACGGATATCAGCCAGATTGAGGAGCTTGTCACCTTAGGGGAACTCACTCAGCGCGCATGGGAGAAAAACGTCCAGATTATGATTGAGGGGCCGGGCCATATGCCGCTCAACCAGATTGCCGCAAATATGCAGATTCAAAAGACCATCTGCAAGGGTGCGCCGTTTTATGTGCTTGGGCCAATTGTGACCGATATCGCGCCGGGCTATGACCATATCACCGCAGCCATCGGCGGGGCGGGTGGAGGGACAGCGGGGGGCCCTCTCCTTTTTTTTGTCACCCCCCCGGGGCACCACCCCCTGCCGACCCCGGAGGATGTGCGCGAAGGCATCATCGCCTCTAAAATTGCGGCACATGCAGCGGATGTCGCCAAGGGCATCCCGGAGGCTTTGCAATGGGACCACGAAATGGCAGTGGCGAGGAGAAACCTCGACTGGGACAAGCAGTTTGAACTGGCCATCGATCCGGAAAAGGCCAAACGATACCGTGCAACCTCCACCCCGGAGCGGGAGGACACCTGCACCATGTGTGGTAAAATGTGCGCGGTGCGCACCTTAAATCGGATCCTCCGTGGCGAGGACCCGGACGTTGTCTAAATCAGGGCATGGCGTACCCGCTTCGATTCTGCTTGTAAAAAACGCGGCCTGCCGGAGGGGGTTCCTGTAGCTCCCGGCAGACGGCAAAACAGGAGGATTTTGCAAATGACACCCTTTTTGATTCAAAACGTCAGGGAAAAGGTACCTCTGGTACATGTGATCACAAACTATGTCACGGTCAATGACTGTGCGAACATTATGCTCGCCTGTGGGGGCTCGCCCATCATGGCGGACGACAGGAAGGAAGCGGAGGAGATTACCTCCATCTGCAATGCGACGGTCATTAACATTGGCACGCTCAACGAGCGCACCATTGATTCCATGATTCTGGCGGGCAAACGGGCGAATGCGCTCGGCCACCCGGTTATCCTGGATCCAGTCGGCGCAGGCGCTTCCAAGCTGCGTACGCAGACGGTATTTCGCCTGCTCAAAGAGGTGAAATTCGCCGTCATCCGCGGGAATATCTCAGAGATTAAAACCGTCTATGCGGGAAGCGGGACAACCAAGGGCGTAGATGCGGACGAGGCGGATGCAACGACCGAGGAGAACCTTGATTCCGTGATCCGCTTTGCCAAAGAACTCAGTGAGCGCACCGGGGCCGTCATCGCCATTACCGGCGCAATTGATGTCATCGCGGACAGCACCCGCGCATTTGTCGTGCGAAACGGCCATCCGATGATGTCCAAAATCACCGGGACAGGCTGTATGCTCACCTGCGTGACGGCCTGCTACTGCGCGGCAAACCCGGAGCATATTCTGGAGGCGGCAACTGCTGCGGTCAGCGCCATGGGATTGTGCGGGGAGATTGCGTATAAAAAGGTGGAGCAGACGGACGGAGGCAGCTCCTCCCTTCGGATGTACCTGATTGACACCATGAGCAAGATGGACGACTCCATGCTCAGCGGAGGCGGTAAAATTGAAAGTCGATAGCAAATCCATGCAGCTCTATCTTGTCACAGACAGAAGCTGGCTCAACGGGAAAACCCTGTTGTCCGAGGTGGAAAAATGCCTGGACGCGGGAGTGACCTTTTTACAGTTGAGGGAAAAAGACCTTGACGAGCAGGAATTTTTAAACGAGGCGAAACAGATCGGGGAGGCGGCGAGAAGCCGCTGTGTCCCGTTTATCATCAACGACAACCTCGAGGTGGCGCTCAAATCCGGCGCGGACGGGGTACATGTCGGCCAGCACGATATGTCGGCAAAGAATGTCCGCGCACTGATTGGGCCACAAAAGATTCTGGGTGTTTCCGCGCAGACGGTCGAGCAGGCCGTCGCCGCCGAGCGGGCGGGAGCCGATTACCTTGGCGTCGGGGCGGTGTTCCACACCTCCACCAAGCTCGACGCGGCGGATGTGGACCATCAGACACTGAAAGCCATCTGCGATGCGGTCTCCATCCCGATTGTTGCAATCGGAGGAATCGGCCCCGACAATATCATGCAACTTGCGGGCAGCGGAATTGACGGAGTAGCGGTGATCTCCTCTATCCTGGCACAGCCGGATGTCGCCCAAGCGACAGCCCGCCTCAAAGCCCTGTGCCGTGAGATGCTTGCAAATCAGGAGTAAGAGTATGAAAACAGTATTGACAATAGCGGGTTCCGATTGCAGCGGCGGCGCGGGAATTCAGGCGGATATCAAGACCATCACCGCCCACGGACTGTATGCAATGAGCGCTATCACTGCGTTGACCGCACAGAATACGACCGGCGTCTATGGCGTGCAGGAGGTGGGAGCCCAGTTCCTCGAAAAGCAGCTTGACTGTATTTTCACCGACATTTTTCCGGACGCGGTGAAAATCGGGATGGTGTCGAGCGCTTCGATGATATCCATGATTGCGGAGAAGCTCCGGAAGTATGGGGCAAAAAACGTGGTACTAGACCCAGTGATGGTATCCACGAGCGGGAGCAAGTTGCTTGCAGACGATGCGATGGAGGCCCTGACTCGTAAGCTTTTCCCCTGTGCGGATCTGATAACCCCGAATATTCCGGAAGCGGAGGTCTTGACCGGAAGTACTATTTTCGGGGCGGGGCAGATGGAGGAAGCGGCTAAAAAAATTGCGCAGTGGTATCCCGGCGCGATTTTGATAAAGGGCGGGCATATGGTTGAGTCTGCCAACGATCTATTGTATCAGGACGGCAGCGTAGTCTGGCTGACCGCTAAGCGGGTTGACAGCGAAAATACGCACGGAACAGGATGTACCCTGTCCTCCGCTATTGCCTGTGGGCTCGCAGAAGGGCTTTCGATGGGGAAGAGCATTCGCCGCGCAAAATCGTTTCTTGTCGGCGCACTTAGTACCGGGCTTGATCTCGGGAAGGCGAACGGCCCGCTGAACCACTGTTTTGGAATCAAAGAAATACCCTGGGTATAAAAGTTTCAGAGGAAAAAGAGTCCGACACGCTGCAAGTGTACGGCCTCTTTTCTTTTTGCAGGAGAATTTTCAAAATCCCCTGCAAGGGAAAAAGAAGATCAAATCTCCTGGGAGTCTTTGAAAACCATTGGGTCTGTGATAAGATAAAGAAAATGCTGAAAGAAAAAAGCAGGGAAGGGGGATACCAGTTTGAAACAGATTCGTCTGATTGCCTTGGATATTGACGGAACGCTGACCAATGACGATAAATTGATTACGCCAAGAACGCAGCGGTCTTTGATGCGGGCCCAGCAGCAGGGAGTCATCGTCGTACTCGCTTCCGGCCGCCCTGCCTGCGGATTGGCCCAGTATTCGCATCAGCTGCAGCTTGGTAACTGGCAAGGAAAGCTGATTTCTTTTAATGGCGGGCAGTTGTCGGAGGCGGAGGACGGCAGGATTTTATATGAACGAAAGATGGAGCAATCGCTGGCCCACGAGGTGCTGCACCATCTGAAAGATTATTATGTCACGGTGATGCTCTGCGATGGCGAGAAACTCGTTGTGGAGGATGAAAACGGATACCAGGTGGAATACGAGGCAAACTGTAATCATCTGAAAGTCATAAAGACGGACAGCTTGGAAGAATATCTGACCTTTTCTCCCTACAAGGTATTGTCGAGCGCGAATCCGGAGTATCTCACAAAAATCTGCGGCGAACTCTCTGCACCGTTTGCGGGAAGGCTTTCCTCCTTTTTCTCTGCTCCCTTTTACTATGAATTCGTCCCTCTTGGAGTGAATAAGGGAGATGCTCTTGAAAAGCTTTGCCAGTCACTTCATATCGGCAGGGGGCAGGTACTCTGCTTTGGGGATGAACATAACGATATCAGTATGATGAAATTTGCCGGGCACAGCGTTGCAATGGGGAATGCCTGCGACGCGCTGAAAAAGGCCGCGGATGAAATCACGCTGTCCAACAATGAGGATGGGATAGCGGCTGTGGTAGAGCGATATCTTGATTAGGAAAAGAGGGATTCTACATGCAGATGAAATTGCCGGCAGGGGCAGAGTGGATTCTCCGGAAACTGGAGCAAAACGGATATGAGGCCTATCTGGTCGGGGGGTGCGTGCGGGACAGCCTGCTCGGGACAGCTCCCCATGACTGGGATATCGCGACCATCGCAAAGCCGCAGGAAATTCTACACTGTTTTTCGGATGTCAGAACGATTGACGCCGGGATCCGGCACGGCACGGTAGGGATTGTGTCACAAGATGGGCTGTATGAAGTTACTACCTTTCGTACTGATGGGGAGTACACCAATCACCGCCATCCAAAACAGGTGCGGTTTGTGAACAACCTGTTTGAGGATTTGAGCCGCCGGGACTTTACCATCAACGCAATGGCTTTTCATCCTGCGCGTGGGCTTATCGACCCTTTTGGCGGGCGGCGGGATTTAGAAAACCGGCATATCCGATGTGTTGGGGAGGCCAGGGCCCGCTATGAGGAGGACGCCCTGCGTATTTTGAGAGCCCTTCGGTTTGCTTCGGTTTTGGATTTCAATCTGGGAGAGGAGACCGCGAGTCAGGCGAAGTCATGCAGAAAACTTCTTTCCTTTATTGCACAGGAGCGGATCTATTCGGAATTTATACGGATGCTCTGCGGACAAGGAGTGAGAAAGATTTTGCAGGCATTCCCGGAGATTCTCTGCGTCTTTTTGCCGGAGTTTACAGCGACCTATGGGTTTTGCCAGCACAGCCCCTATCATATCTATGATGTATGGGAACATACCTTAAAGGTGGTGGAAGGCGTATCCCCACAGCCGGCGCTCCGCCTGGCTGCCCTGTTTCATGATGCGGCAAAGCCGCAGTGCTTTACACTGGATAACAAGCAGAGAGGGCACTTTTACGGGCATCCGCAGAGGAGCGCCGTCCTTGCCCGCCAGGCGCTCGAACGCCTGCGTGTAGATGGAAAAACTATCCGGGAGGTCTCCCGGCTGGTGGAAGCCCATGAAATGGAAATCGTTCCGAAAGAATCCTCTGTTCGCCGTGCACTTTCAAACATGGGTACTGAGCAGATGTTTTGGGAGCTGCTGGAATTGCAGCGGGCGGATGCACAGGCAAAAGCTCCCAAGGCAAGACAAGAACAGGAGGAACGGATTGTGCAAGTTAAGGCGATCGCCCGAAAAGTGATAGAAGAAAAGCAGTGTTTTAGCAGACAGATGCTGGCGGTAAACGGTACGGATATCAAACGGCTGGGAATCGAGGGCAAACGAATCGGTAAGGCCCTTTCCTTCCTGCTTGAAAAGGTCATAGAGGGGACTCTTACGAACCACCGGGTAGATTTGCTTCGGGCAGTCGAAAAATGGAGTTCAGAGTCGAAAAACAATTGTCGGTAAAAATAAAACATGATATAATAAGAACGCTTAGTAAAACGAAACGAAACAATGGAGAAATTCCGGCATCAATCAAATGCGGCGGATAACAACCGTATAGATTGCAGCACTTAAAACAGATTTCAATATCCCCGGTACGGAGAGCCAGACGGGGTGATGGGGTGTTGTTTGAATTTTCAATAGGAAGAGGGGGAAATGCAATGAAATGCGCAACTTGTGGAACTGAATTTGAAGGGAATTTTTGTCCCGCCTGCGGTGCTCCTGCTCCGCGGGAGGAAAATCCGGCGGGCTTTCCTGATTTCAGCCCAAATACGGAGCGGTATACAAACCAGGGCGATCGCCAAGCTGACAATAATGACAGTTATTCCAACGCGGATGTAGGACCCGCGGCGGATGACATCAATCCTTCTCCGGATTTGGATGCCAAGGCGAACAAGAACCAGGGGGACTACAGCTATTCTTCTCCGGATTTAGACGCTGCTTCTTCCGCTTCTCTACAGCCTCCGGTTCAGTCGGGCCCCGGGATGCCGCCTCCGGTATATGGTCAGCCCCCAATGGGAGGGGGACTCTCTCAGCCCGGGAATCCCTACGGTACGCCAAAGAAAAAGACAAATGGTTGTCTGGTGGCAGGACTTATTGTCGGTGGTTTTCTCCTGATTTTGATAATTGTGGCCATTATCATTGGTGTACTGATTTATAATAATGCCAAAGAATCTAAGGACTGGGTGACGGGAAGCGGACTTTCTTCCAGCTATTCTTATAACAGCTCCTCTCCGTCATCTTCCTCCGGCCCACAGACGGTAACACCATCCGCGCCGGTTCCGGAAGGGGCGCTGAGCGAGGAGGAAATCAAGCAACTATATGCAGATCCATCGTTATTTACCGGTCGTCCGATTGTATTGACCGGAATTGTGTTTACCACCCCGGAGAAAGATACAGACAATATCTATTTCCAGATGTTCAGTGACATTGAAAATTATGAGGGTAACACGGTTGTCGCTTTTGCAGACCCGAACCTCGATGTAAAAGAGGACTGCTATGTCCGGGTTATCGGTACGGTCGGGGAAAAATTTGTAGGGGAAAGCATGACAGGTGCTGCACTGAGCATTCCTACAGTCATTGCCTCTTCGGTGGAAGTTGTTTCTTACATGGACGCTGCCGCTCCGACACTCAAAGAAGTCATCTGCAATATGACCCAGACTCAGGAAGATTACACGGTGACTGTGGATAAGGTAGAGTTTGCGGCAACAGAAACCAGAATTTATGTAACCGTTTCGAATAGTGGCACTGATAATTTTCACCTGTATTCTTTTAATGCCAAGCTGATTCAGAACAACAATCAGTATGAGGAAAGCCCGAATTATGATGCGGACTATCCGGAAATTCAAAGCGATTTGCTTCCCGGAGCAACCTCAACGGGAGTGATTGTCTTTGAGCCTTTGGAACAGAAAGATTTCAAGCTTTATCTGGAAGGGTATTCCGACGATTATTCGAAGGATTTTGAACCCTATACTTATGACATCAAAGTGCAGTAATATCGCAGGCCTTCGGATAACCTCCGAAGGTTTGTTTTTATTTTAGCAATCTTTTGTTTTCAGATTCTTTGGTAGTCATTTCTTATTCTGACATAATTTCTCGTTATACTAAAAGCATAATAAAACAAAGGAGGTCAATAAGGATAGTATGTAGCTTTTTATCAGATTTTTCACTCGTTTTTATATAACTGCCGAAGCTTATCGGATGGACGGAATACCGGCCGATAAGCTAAGCAGACCAAAAGTTCTCTTTCCTGTAAGCGGGAAAGTTTGTATAAAAAGCAGCCGCATTCGGCTGCTTTTGTTTATATGGACCGTATCAGGACATTTGCTTGACATATCACATTTTCCTTACAACAGTGCCTATAATAGGAGTATATCGATGGACATAATCGAAACAGAGAGGAGGAGCGAGCTTGTGTATTTTTGGGCCGGGCCGTCTCAAATTCCCATCGAGGTTCCTGGTGTGCCGATTTTCAGCAGAACCCATCTGGCGTGGCTGTCTGTTACGCTGTTTATTTGTGTGGCGGCTTCTCTATACTTTTTCCGGATGAAAAAACACAGCAGGATTCGAGGTGTGAGAATTCTGGGCTTTATACTGTTTTTTCTGGAAATGCTGCGGCTTTTCCTGCTCGCTGCAGTCGGGGATTTTTCCCTTTCTGAGTCGCTTCCGCTCCAGCTCTGCGATGTAATGGTCTTTGTAGAATTTTATGCGGCTTGGCATAATTTTCCCTCTGTACGGGAGCTTTGCTTTTGTCTCGGGATGCCGGGCGCGCTCAGTGCATTGATTACTCCGGGAGAAACAGGATATCCTCTGTTTAACATCCATTATCTTGTGTTTATTCTTATCCATCTTTTGTTGTTTTTGCTGCCCATCCTGTTTTTAGTGGATGGTTTTAAGCCCAGTGCGCGGAGACTTCCTTTGTGTTTTGTCTGCCTGCTGCTTTTGGCCGCTGTGGATTATCCAGTGAATCTTGCAGTGCAGGGAAATTATCTCTTTTTGTGCTATCCCCCTCAAGGGTCGATTTTGGAATGGATTCAGCACTGGGCGGGAGAATGGTATCTTCCGGCCATGGCGCTTTTGGTCTGGGGAATCTGGGGAATGCTGTATGGAGGATATTTTTTGCTGACATGGCTTGTACGGCGCAGAGGAAAAATCGGGAACAGAGTGCCCGTAAAAAACACCTGACAAAATTTCTGTCAGGTGTTTTTCTTGTAGGCGACCCCCGGCAGTGCCGGGGGTTTAAAAAAAGCTTTGCAGTAGTCAACAAAATTGGACACGAGATTTCAAATTTATACTTAGCTATTTTAACTAAGACACTGAGTGGAGGAGTAGGACTCACGGTATTGCTTTGGCGTCAGATAGCTTAAAGAGTATGTCGGGCGATGTTCATTAAAAAAGAGTATGTAATCATCCATCTCTTTTTCCATGCAATCCGTCCCGGTGACATAAAAGTCCAGAATAAGCTTACTCCCGGTTGATGCCATAAGTCCCGCTTATGGGATCCCGAAACAGTCCGATTTTCGGAGGGGAGATTGTAAAAAGGAAAAAGCATGCGCATAGCAGGATGAGTAACAAAAGAGAACCGGGTAGGGCCTTACTTGCAAACAAACCAGCGCTGATGAGTCTCAGAGAGATGCAGGAGGAAAAAACAACCCCCAATAAAAAGGTGAGGATATCAGCAGGCAGCCAGTTTCTTCCAAGAATTCCAGTGTAGGTATAGAATACGACAATAATAAGACACATCCCGGCGATAAGGCCCACCACTTTGGCGGGGATAAAATTCGGAATGTACTTACCTACTGCGAAGTATTCCACTATACCAAAGAACAGGGAGGGAAAAAATAGGAGTTTCAGATGTTCCCAGGTACTCTCATTGACGGGGGAAATGAGGCCGACCAAACGTTTTTTCCCGGTAAGTACATAAACGAAGTGGAGTAGCGACCCAAAAAGGGAAACCGCCAGGACAAAGATCAATTCCCATAACAACAATTTTTCTCTCAACTCAAATCACACCCTTTGTCCCTATTCTATGCGCTGGAAGTTGAAAAGATGGCAGGGGACGAGCCGAAATTTGACGCTTTTTATCAGCCCTGATATAATGGAAAATATTGATATAATTAGGGTTGTGATATATGCAACGACAAACTCTGTATGAAGACGAAAACAATTTACTAATCGAGGAAGCAAAAGGAGGAACTTTCATGCAGACAAACAATCAGGCGGTGATAAAACCGCTGTGCGAAGCGGAGGTTTCCGCGATTTATCACGACCATGCGGTATACGATTTCCCAAAAGCGGAGTTAAAGCCGCTGTCCACAATGCTGAAATTAATGAAAAGTGGGGACTATCTCTGTTATGGGCTGTTTGAAGGGGAGGGGCTGCGAGCCTATGCGTTTTTTGTAAAAAACGGGGTATTTTTGCTGCTCGATTACTATGCAGTGTGCCGCGGCTACCGCTCCAGTGGGTACGGCAGTCAATTTTTATCTATGCTGAGGAATACCTGCAGGGGGATACATGGAATTATTCTGGAAGTAGAAGCGCCCGACTGTGCACTCAATGAGGAGGAACTTACCATCCGCACCCGGC